>Ga0255773_10003721_pt1 | contig 13339 bp, 12 predicted proteins | sample 011ome_17_FD_179971 | JGI IMG/M metagenome (GOLD analysis project Ga0255773, IMG submission 179971) | Coastal salt marsh microbial communities from the Groves Creek Marsh, Skidaway Island, Georgia - 011502XT metaG (version 2) | ecosystem: Environmental > Aquatic > Marine > Intertidal zone >...
ATTGCGTCTAACACTGATGCTGTTGCTCCTGGACAGAAAGGTATTATCCTTGAGATCACTGGTCTTTCTACCGCACCTCTTGTCGGTGATAACCTAGGATTTACTACGACGGTATACTCTGCAGGGGTAACGACGGATACAAACTTCTACATTATCTCTGCCGTTTCTGGCTTTACAACTGCAACTGGTCGTGCTACGATTACTATAGCACCTGAGAAATCTGTTAGAACTCCATTCACCACAGACGCGAGTGGAAATCCAACCTCTGGAATTGAAATGAGAACGAAATATTCTCAAATGAGACTGACTGGTCACGACTTCTTGAGTGTTGGTACTGGTAACTCTGTAACAACTAACTATCCTGATGTTGATGAGACTTCAGTTGAGCAAGGTCAAGAGACCAATGTAGACGGTGGTGGTAAGGTATTCTTTACATCTACTGACCAATCTGGTAACTTCAGAGTTGGTGAATACTTCTCCGTTGATCAGTTGACTGGTAGAGCAACACTGGACGCTTCCGCGTTCAACCTGTCTGGTCTGACTGAACTGAGACTGGGTGCTATTGGTGGTCAGATTGGTGAAACCATTAAGGAATTCTCCGCTGATGTCACTCTTGCGGGTAACTCTAACGAGGCTGTACCTACAGAGAGAGCAGTTAAGACTTATGTCGATACTGAAATTGTTAACTCCAATGCTCTGAACAAGAGCGGCGGAACCATGACAGGCAATCTGATTTTGGGTACCGTTCCTATTGCTGGTGCTGCTGGCAGCATGTATGCTGCTCCTCGTACCTATGTTGATGACAATGTTGGTCCTGCAATGTATTTTGCAGGTAACATCTGATTCTAATATTATAAATAACAATAACTGCACAAAGGAAGAATTAGAAAATGGCTGGTGCTAATTACAATAAAGTAAGGCTGCAAACCACCGGGGAAACAGTAGTGGTACCTGCTCTTGCAGCATCTACTTATTCCGTTGTCACTGTGTCGATGGTTAACATGTCATCAACACAGGCAAAAGTAAGAATTGCCGTGACAGATACCGCTGGTGTTGCAACCACTGGAGAGTATCTTGAGTATGATACCGTCCTCAACACTGGTGGTGTTGTTGAACGTTCTGGTATTATTGTTACTGCTGGTAAATCGGTTACGGTTAGAGCAGAAGCAGTATCTGGAACACTAGATGTCGCTGCTCAAGCATATGGTATTGTGGGGGTAGCATAAGATGGCACCTATTAAGTATATTGTTGATGCTGAGTGCTGTAGACCACGCGGCATTCAATGCAACTGGGTTGTACCTGATGGTGTAAGACACGTTACCTTTGAACTTTGGGGTGGCGGCGGTGGCGGCCCATGCGGTGGCGCTAACGGATTGTGTGATTGCCGTCGTTCTGGTAAACCTGGAATGGGTGGTGCTTACGGTCGTAAGTCCGTCAATGTAGAAGCCGGTGACATTTATATGATCTGCGCCGGTTCAGGTGGCATGGATACCTTGGATCCCGATTCTGGTGGTCCTGTAGCAGCATGTTGCTATGGTAAAGCAGGCGGAACTAGTTCAGTAATCGGACTCGGACTCACCAACTTTTGTGCAGAAGGTGGTGCCGGTGGTTCTGCTGACTTTGGTCTTCAATGCTATGGTCACTGTGGTTGCATGTGGTATCAGGCAAACAATGAGACTAACGATCAAACCTCTCCTGTAAATAATAGAACAGGTATTAGCGCTACAGCGTTTGGATATGACTACATGTCCAACTCTCTAAATGGAGTATCCTGGATTCATACTTCGGATAGTTCTTATTTGAATGAGTGGATTGCAGGTTCTGGTGCTGGCCCTTACGGTGGTGGCGGAGGATGGGACTTTGGTGGTAAATATAACTGCTATAGTCAATCTTGTGATGGTCTTCCTTTTGCTATTCGACCTCCAGAAGAATGGCATGGTAGAATTCCTGGCGGTGGCGGTGTAGCTTTCCACTGGATGAATATGTGTGAGTGCTGGGCTGGTCGATCCGGCAAGGGCGCTCCTGGTATGGTCAAAATCACTTATTAATGAACAATGGGATATAAAGTTTTAGTTTTCAGTGAAGGCACAGAAAACGCAGGTAGATTAAGTGTATATCCAGTTAGGACGACGGAAGATTCTTCTCCCGCTCCTTCTGGATTCACATATGTTGACCTCGTAGAAGGAACTCCCGCATATGATATTTTGACATCTGTGGAGGGAGCAACTCATCCCACAATTAATATGGGTAAGTCTATTTGGAACTTTACCGATCAAACGTGGGAATATCAAGAGAACAGTTGTTCTTTAACATGGAATAGTGTCATCAACAATAGAAATTATCTGTTGCTTGATAGTGATAAGAAGTATGCTGCGGCAATCCACCATGATGTTGGATATGCTAAGACTATGTGGAGAGACTACAGAGCGCATCTGAGAGTTTTATTTGATGAAGTTGATTTTGATACTGAGGATCCATGTGAATTTCAGTTCCCTGAAGGACCTTTTGAAATTGAAGCTATGTCTGAATTTATTCAGGCAGGCGACGCTAACATGAGAGTCATCGCAGATTCTAAGGTTAGAAGAGGAGATAAGTGGTACTGTGAAATGTATAACCGCTTAGGAATCAGCACAATCGGAGTTTAAAAACAATGGGAAGGAGTTCTACAAAAGGATATGATTGCCGAGTCGCTTGCTCCGGTGTCTTTTGGCTTGCTAATGAAGAAAGCAATGACACTCGTGCTACAAAAGCGGCAGGTACTGGTACAAACCAAACAAGATGCTGTCTCTGGACTGTTCCTGAGGGCGTCTACTGTGCTACCTTCGAGGTATGGGGTGGTGGAGGACAGGGTGCTCCTGGTTGCTGCTGCTCTTGCTACGGTGGACCTCCTGGTGCTCCTGGCGGTTACACCTCTAAGACTATCGATGTAAAGCCTGGTTGGCAATACACTCTTTGTGTAGGTGGCGGTGGATTTAACAACTGCTGGAACGCTAACCAGATTAGTCCATGTGCCTGCCGTGGTTGTTACTCATTCGTTTCTGGATGTGGTATTGGTAGTTTTGGTTGTCGTTCTTTTGCTAACGACTGTTGCTTGAGTTTAAGTTGTTACCCCTGTCAAGCCTCGCAAGCTAGACCATCAGTTGGTTTGTTTGCTGATGGTGGTAGTGGAGCAGGTTGGTGTAACGATTGCCATGGTGCTTTTGGTTCTTGTACTGGTGGTTGGTTCCAATCTCCTTTCAAGTGTGGATGTGCCCACGGTGGTGACATCAACTTCAAAGGAAAAGGTCAATATATGTTGAGTTGTCATGGAACTTGTATCATGGCATGGGGACCTGGTGGATTTGGAGCTCCTGATAACTTTAGTGCTCGCCAGTGCTGCTGCTATCAGTGTGGTCAGGGTAGATGTGGTGCATGTGGTTCTTGCGGTTGCTGCGGTGGATTCCCTGGCGGCGGCGGTGGAGTCATACCAATGCTTGGTGATACTCATTGTGATGGTTGCGCCTGTGCTGGCATGGGCGGTAACGGATTGATCAAAATTACATACTGAGGAGAGAAATGGCAACAACACAGTATTGGGCTTTAGTTTTTAAAAGAAATCACCTGGACGAAGGTTTCTTCTATCGTAAGGTAGCAAATCTTTTTGCTACTGCAGATAAGTGGGATCCTGATATCGAGACAGAGTGGGTAAGAGTTTCTGGCGATCTCCTCAGCGCTATGAATGATCCTGCTGACACAAGAGTGGTCGATGATCAGCGCACAAGATATAACTTCCATGATTCCTCATGGGATGCATACTATGTGAAGCAACCTGAACTGCAAGGTTCTAAACAAAAATCTCCAAATCAAATTCGTTATGAAGAAGAAATTGTCTGCAGAGACAAATTGATCAGGGAAGCGAACACTAGAAAGAAAGTTCGTGATATCACTCCTGGATTTTCTGCTGCTATTGATACATATGTTAGTGAACTCAATAATCTTGGAATCACTACTGCGAGAGTTGGAGATATAGATTGGCCTGCTCAACCTTGGGCTTCTTCGGGATGTTCTAATCAACAAGCAATCTGGGAAGAGTCATGGGCTGATAAATACTTGGGAATGGTATTGCGACCTGACTCTGAGAGTAAGGAATCGCAAGGTGTGACACCTAGATTCAGCACTGAGGGATACGTTAACAATGGCTAGAAATGTATTTAACTGCAGTAATATCTGCGATGAGAGAGGAATCCCCCTAGATCCTAACGATAAGGAAGTATTAGGTGGTATTCGTTGTGTTCGCATGGTTGACTATTGCGACAGAGGTTCTTATACATGGACAGTTCCCACTGGTGTTTCAAGAGTAACTATTGAAGCCTGGGGTGGTGGAGGTGGTGGTGCAGCACGCTGCTGCTGTGACTGCTATCACCACGGTCATGGTGGATCTGGTGGTGGATATGTTGCTATCTCTACTAACACTACTGCTGGATGTTCTTACACTGTCTGTGTAGGTGGCGGCGGTATGGAAGCAACGACTGGTAAACAATCACGTCACTGGTGCTGTCAGGGTAAAGACGGCGAGAAGTCTTATGTAACTGGTTATAATCTCTGCAACTTCTGTGCTGATGGCGGCGGTATGGCCGACATGAATGGCAATGGTTGCTACATGCACTGTGGATGTATGTCAAACTCACCTGGTTGTGGAACTTGTGGTGATGCTTATGGCAATGGAACTCATGGTGGACAAAGTGGATATAGTGATGCTCAGTATTATTCGATTGGATGGGCTGGTGGCGCTGCATTCACCGCAGGAACACTGTTCATGCCACACAACCACTGTATGAGATGCTGTCCTGGTAACCCAGGCATGTTCCCTGGTGGTGGAGGAACTGGTCCTCGCAACTACAATTGCTGCTGCTACCAAGCTGGTAGTGGTGCAACTGGTTTAGTTCGTATCCGTTTTGAATAAGGAGAACAATGGCAAAGTTTGGTTTAGTTTTATTCCGCACAGGTGATAACAGAGGTAAAGCCTGTGACACCTGGGCATATGCAGAAAATGAGCAACCCCCTGCAGAAGCATTGCCAGCGGGTACTGAATTTGTGTGGATTGAAGATACTCATCCACAGTATGATATGGCATATAAGATCTGTGTCGATGATGATACTGTTGGATTCAGCACCTACTCTCAATACATGAGTCTTGGGTTAGGTGGTCCTGTTTGGAACTTCGACACTGAACAATTTGATTCCTTCCCTGTCTATGTTGATCCTGAGGATCTCATGACTAAGGTTCGTAGAGTTCGTGACGAACAGTTAGACGCAAGTGATCATTTCATGTTATTGGATGATCTTCCAGAGCCTGTTGGAGCAGCCGTCACTGCTTGGAGAGCAGAACTGAGAGACATGCCTGCAAAGGTAACAAGTGGAGAGTGGACAGAAGAGAGAGACATTATTTTCTCTCCTGCACCAAACGGTCTTCACGATTTCTATTCCTGATTACTTAGTAACTCTCGTATTTCTCCTAGGATATTTCACACCCCCTGTATCGGGATTTCTGTTCCCGAACAGGGTGTTTTGTATTGTGCCTGTTGGTTTTCTCTTTTGGAAGTAGAAGAGATACCTGTTATTACTGTCTAGATTGCTGTAATTGTTGCTAGTAATACCTCTGTATGGGGTAGTGGTGCCATCACCATCTATGCCTATATTTGTTTTGCAAGTTTGTTGTAGATACTCTAGCACATCTGCTTGTCTCATTCCTGGTTGTTGTTCTACCAGACAAGCAACACATCCAGCAACTTGAGGACCAGCCATGCTGGTTCCGCTGATTGATGCGAGATAGTAACTTCCATTTCTAGAATCAGCGACGATGGGTCCATAACCCTGAGAACTTGCACTACTCTCATCAAAAACAGCGGAAATAATTTGACTACCTGGAGCAAAGATATCTACTCTTGGACCCCAGTTGCTGAAGTTTGATTTACCTTCTTCTTTTCGTGAGTCTAGTGATCCAACAGCAATAACATTATCAGCTGATCCTGGCGAAGTTCCTCTCCACATGTAGTATGTGGTTCCAAAGAAGACCATGTAGTTGTCATAATCATCACTACCTTCTCTAACAATTGGTGCATAATTATTTCCAGCAGATGCGATAATAATTACACCCTCAGAGATTGCATCTTGAAGGTCAGCATCTACGGCAGCGTTTCTTGCCACAGGTTTGAAAACTGAAGTACCACCAGCACATGGATAGTAACCATTGTTTTCTAAGAATTCTTTCTTTTGTGTTGTTGTGTATGAAGAAACATCGGTGACAGTTCCATTGATTCTAACACTAGTCAGTGATGTTAATGCAAAGTTTCCAGTGTATGAATATCCCCAACTGTGATTAGTTACAGTAGGATTTCTTCTACCAGTTTCTGAATTGATGTCTTTATTCAGGTGGAAGTATCTGAGGTAATCCCACAAATAATTATCCCAGTTAGATACTTGAGATAAACTATCAGAGAACGCCATGTTATAGATGTTGGCTTCTCTCGCCCATCCCTGAGTGTTACCAGCAACAGTTCCTGCTACGTGAGTACCATGATTACTATTGTATGGAGTTCCACCACCCTGAGTGCTATAGACGTAGTTTGCGGGTGTTGTAACTCCTAGTGCTGAACTGTAAGAGAACCAGTTGAATTGATTGACTCTACTAGCACCGACACCAGCCGGATCTGTGGTAAATTCTGGATGGTCTGGGTTGACATGAGAGTCAACAATCACAACATCAACATTCTTTCCAGATGATGTAGTTAAGATTGACTCATTTGAAATTCTTTGAGTGCTAAAATAACCCCAGTCGGTTGATCTTGGTTGAACGATGATCTGACCATTCATGTCAGGGTGAGATGTACACTGATAATAATAAGTCCCTGGATAGATAGGAGTCCAACTAATAGTATCAGTTCTCTGTCCACTGGCTGGAGGATCATTAACTACTGAACCACCTAACGAGGATCTAATTTCAAATGGGTGAGCTCCACTCAGAGCACTCTTTTCAAAGGTGACTGTATCATATGACTTGATAGTAATGTTAGGATCATTGCCACTAACAGCACCACTTCTGTCTGTTCCTGACATAATATAATCACTGTTGCCGTTTGCTCCAGTGATGGTTACATCAAATGATTGTGGGTCTTCATACTTTGTATCACCTTCAATGATTCTCCAGAGTCCCCAGTTCTTATCAGTTCCCAAGAAAGAATTATCTTTCATGAAGTTTGCAGTCTGCTCCCACAGTTCTTCGGGAACAATTCCACGATCTTGTGCTGGACGCTCACATGCTAGAACTCTAGGATCATTTCCTACTTGTTCTGCTTCTTCCTCAGTCAACATGTAATGAGTATTACGACTGATATTTCTTCTGGCAACTAGGTCTACGGCTCTATCAGGGATATAAAGATTCCCGCCGGGAGTCTCCATATCGTTGTATAATTCTTCTAAGTCTTCGTAGGATCTGCAGGTTACGATATACTCGTGCATCTATCAGTCCTCAATCTTGATGACAGTCAAAGTAACAGTAATGTTGGAATCACTGCTCTCATTGTTTGTTACTGCAGCGTAGATGTTAGTGCTTGGAGTTCCATCATTGTTCCAACCAACTACAGCAGGAGACATTATCAGAGTGCTAGAACCAGCACCTGTTGTCCTCACCTCTGCAAGAACACCGGCTCCTGGATCAGGATCACTGGTGTAATGTCGAGTGGCATCTGCAGTTCTAGAGTCTGAATCAGTGTAGAGTCTGACCCATGCTGCACTGGTAATACCAACCTTCAGCAGATGATATGATTTGTATCCAGTGATTGTAATATTGGATGTGGTTCCAGCACCGATAGATCCTGTTGAACTGTTGACTGTTCCTCTTGCAACAGCAGCACCTACACCCGTGAGATTAGATCCATCACCATAGTATGTTGCGCCAGTTACAACACCTACTGTGACTTGATCGAGAGCTGGATTATACTTGAAGTTATTGTTTCCAAATACTGCAGCGTTAACATCAGCAGCAGTGGTTCCTGCAAAGGTGATGACTCTACCAGCATCTGCAGTTTGATTACTTACTAACAGAGCAGATGCATTGGTACAATCGGTTGCAGTGGCCACTGAATTGGATCCTGTGACTGTACAAACACCAGCAGAAAGATCACTAACGGAAATTCTATCTCCAAAGTTGATTGTTCCTGCAAATCCAATAGAAGATCCACTGTCTCTAACTTCGATGAGGTTGCTTGCAGATCCACCACCGCCACCACCTGCTGTAATGGCAACATTTTGAATGGTAGTAATCTTACCGTTAGCATCAACTGTAATCTCAGGAACCAGAGTTCCACTACCATAAGTGTTAGCAGTTGCTCCAGTCAGACCTGTGAGATTTGCTCCAGAAATTGCTGGAAGAGCACCTGTCAGACTAGCAGCATTTAATCCACCAACAAAACTAGATGCTGTAACAATACCAGAGACACTGATGGTGTCAGCTTTGATATTGTCAGTTGTAATACCACTTCCTCCACCACTAGCGGTTACTGTAACCAGACCAGCGACGATAGGAGATACTGAAAGATTATCACCAAAGTTAATTGTCCCTGCAGTTCCAACTGTTACGTCATCATCTTTCACGATGACACCAGAACCAGAACCAACGATACCAGTCAGTCCAGAACCATCACCTGTGAGGGTAGTAGCAGTTAGAATGCCTGTTACATTCAGGTTTGCGAAGGATGAAATGCCTGCAGAGTCAACAGGTTCTGCAACAGAAAGGAAGTTTACATCCTCATAGTTTGATTTAACACTTAGAGTTTGTCCATCACGCAGATAGATTTCATCAATAATATGAGTATCTCTTAGTGCAAGTGGTACATTGTATTGAATGTAGTCAGCGTCTGTTAGTTCTCTGATGTGTCCTGTCGAGATACCAACAGTGATTCTTGCTGCGTTAGTATTGTTATCGTTTGTAGCATATAATCTAAGTCTCGTTGGACGAGTCGCTACGAATAGAGGTTGATCAACATTCTTGTGGAATGTGGTGATACCAATTCTTCTTGTTGTTCCTCTACCAAAGTTATCAGCAACTAATTCTGTGTTATAATTGATGGCACCTGTGACTAGGAAACTTACACCAGCCTTGGATGCTTCGGCAAATATTGTGTCTCCGCTACGAATACCTACATTACTGAGTCTCAGATACTCATTTGCTTTGAGTCTCTGACCAGCAAAAATCTTTTCTGAGTCTTCTGTATTTGCAGCAGCACTATTGGTACAAATACCAAGTGTGAACGCTGCTTCATCTTCACCCTGGTTACAGATGTCAACATTAACACTGAGCAGTTCACTTTGCGAAGTGAAGAGAGGATACGCAGTGTTGATGCCTGAGAGTGCGGATGTCTTTAATGAATTTAGCTTACCAATCGCCACGCCAATTCCTCTGGGAGACCACTATTTTAGCTATTTATGTGGTAGAATATATAGAGTATGAGCGTGGGAGACACCATGATTTTGCTGACTGGTCATGAAGGGTTCATTGGATCCCACTTTCTCAAGTCCTTGCAAGCACAGCACAAGGATGTTATGCTTGTTGAAAAAGAAGATATTCATAACTTGTTTGTGACTGAACCCGAAACGGATGCAGTCAACTGGGAAGAGATTGAATTGATCATCCATATGGGAGCAGATTCATCGACTGTTGGAACTAATCCTAGAAAGTATTGGACATACAATATTGATTTTACGATCAAGTTGTTTGAGAAAGCAATCATCCATAAGATCCCTGTCAAGTATGCTTCTTCAGCCTCTGTCTATGGGAACAACTTTCCAGAGTATAATCCGCTCAACTTCTATGCTCTTAGCAAACTTACTATTGATTACTGGGTACTAGAAAACTTTGATCGCTTTGAAAAGATTCAAGGGTATCGATTCTTCAATGTGTATGGAACTAATGAAGATCATAAGATTACTGTAGATCAAGCCAGTCCAATTAGTAAGTTCATCAAACAGATTGAACAGAGAGGATACATTGAACTCTTTGATGGGTCGGGTAGTATCTACCGAGACTTTGTTTGGGTAGGTGACTGCGTAGACATTGTTCTTTATGAGGATCCTCCTTCAGGAATCTATGATCTTGGTACCAGTAACCCAGTGTCATTTCACCATGTCGCTGAGATGGTCACCAAAGCATACGGTGGAGAGATTCGTTACATCCCATTCCCTGATCATCTAGTTGGTAAGTATCAGGACTATACCTGCGCTTCAAATTGCTGGCCTGGATATAAATTCCTGACAGTTGAAAACTATCTGTGTCCTGACGAAAGTCTTGTGCATTCTTCGGAAGGGTACTAGAATACCGCTACATAATACAGACATTATTCTTTATCATCGTCTTCGATAATGGCAACTAAGAAGTCTCCCACTAAAGGGAGAATCGCATTTACAAATGGCGGAACTGGCAGGATGATCTGTGCCATCCGTCCATGGGAAAGATTCATTGAATCAAACCCAGAGAACAGAGTAATTACAAACTCAACTCTAGATATTATCTGGGGTAATAGACTGCTGCAATCAAAAACTTATCATGCAGATACTAAAGGTATCTTCGAGAATATAATCAAAGATAGGGAGTGGATTGAGTCTGAGCCTTACTGCGACTGGGAGTATTACAACCAGAAGTTGAGCATCGGTCAGGCATTTGATAAGCATTGGAATGGAACCTACTCTGAAGATCCAGAGGACTACAAACCCAAGTTGTATCTTGGCAATGATGACCTTGCTTATGGCAAAGCAATCATCGATGCTGCAGAAGGAGAGCATGGGAATGAGAAGACTGTAATCGTTCAACCTTGGGGTCGTGGTGCTACGAATGAGGAGGCGGTAGGATCAGTAATTGATAAGACCTCTCGTAGTTTTGACTATGATTTCTACATGGAGCTTGTCAAAGAACTCAGATCAGAGTATAATGTAGTATGCATGTCGGAGTTCAAAGCACCTGGCGATAGTTGGTCCATTACACCTAAGGACATTTCAATCCGTCAGTGGTTTGCTGCTATTGCTCAGTGCGATTACTTCATTGGTTGTGATAGTCTGGGACAACATGTAGCATATGCATTTGATGTTCCTGGAACAGTTGTTTTAGGCAGCACGTTTGCTGAGAACATCACATATTCACATTACTTTAATATCATACAGAAGAAAGACTTTGTACCTATGTTTGATACGTTTAGACTTAGTGGGTTCGGATCATTCGAGGCTGCTAACTACAACGCTGGTTGTATGAGATTTGACGAAGAAGAAACAGAAGAAATTATTGCTAACATTATTCAAGATATCGAGGACAAGTCATGAGTGTTTGGGTTGGTGCTGTAACTAGAGGACATAACGGTGCATCCTGTCTGTTGAAGGACGGTGAACTGGTCTTCTATCTGGAAGAAGAACGATTAGCGAGACGTAAGTATGATGGTGGTCCTATGGCTGGACTGCTAAAGATGAAAGAGTATACAGACAAACTGGATGCTCTGGTCGTTGCACATACAGACTCTCTTGAGAAAGCAGGTAAGATTGACTGGGCTCGTGATGATTACATCACTGCTCTGGCACGCAAGATTGGATTGATTGATCGATATCAGCAAGCACATCCACACCCTGAGGTGCATGATGTTGGTATGATCCACCATGAGATGCACGCTGCCTGTGCTTTCTATAACTCTGGATTTGAAACTGCTGCCTGTCTGATTGTTGATGGTGCTGGCACATTCATTCCTCTTGGTGATGACACTATTGGATGGGAACTTGAGTCTATCTTCCAAGCATCTTATCCTGGCAATTTCATCACGAAGTATAAGCACATTGGTGTTCGTGGTCCTGCTACGACTTATGAAAAGATTCAAGTTCCTCATGCACACAGAGGTCGCAGTGAAGAGGAAGGTCTGCATGATGTGATCTTTAGTGATCACCCTGGTATCACAAAGACCTACGAAGCAATGACTGATTATTGTGGGTTCTCTTTCATTGAGGCTGGCAAAGCAATGGGTCTTGCACCTTATGGCAAACCTAATGCCAACATTCCTCCTATCTTCCTTGGAGAAGAGGGACGTAAACTCAGCAATAGAAACGTAGTTGTTCCCAACTATCCTAATGGAGCACACATTGACAGTGTTCTGTATCCTTACCTCAACACTGATAGTCTTGAGGTCAAGCAAGATGTCGCTTATGCTGTGCAGGAAGAGACATCAGATCGTATGATCGAACTGATTCATAAGGCCATCGAGATCACTGGCGAGAAGAACATCGTTATCGCTGGTGGGTATGGTTTGAACTGCGTTGCAAACTATAAGTATCGTAAGGATCTACCTACAGGTGTTAACCTTTACTGTGAACCCATCGCTCATGACGGTGGTACCTGCATCGGTGCAGCAAAATACATGTGGCATGAAGTACAAAAAGACATGACTATTCGTAAGCAAACCTCTCTGTATCTTGGTCCTGAGCCTTCTTATGAGCATATTCTTCTGAAAGAAGGTGAGGAGGAGTGCGTCGATGTGACCCCTGAAGAGGTCATTGACCTAATCCAGCAGGAGAACATCGTTGCGCTGTATCAGGGACGCTCTGAGGCGGGTCCTAGAGCGCTTGGGAACCGTTCCTTACTCTTTGATCCCACTGTCAAGGATGGCAAGGATAAGGTCAACTTGATCAAGAACCGTGAGTGGTTCCGTCCTTTCGCTGGCACGATCCTTGCGGACAAAGTTCATGAGTGGTTTGATCTCCGTGGCATGGATGAGACTCCTTTCATGATGTATGCCGTCAATGCTGTATCTGATGAGAAGGCTGCAGAGATTCCTAGCATCATGCATGTTGATAATACTTGCCGTATTCAAACGGTAACTGAAGAGCAGAACTCCAAGTATCATGAACTGATTAACATCTTCTACGAGAGAACTGGTGTTCCTATTCTGTTCAACACTTCGTTCAACCTTGGCGGTGAACCTCTCGTCGAGACTGTAGAAGATGCTCTCTGGACTCTTCGCAATTCTGGTATCAACTATCTTTATCTTGCTGACATTGGTAAACTGATCACCATCAAAGGAAATGCAAGAGCCTAGAACGGTATGGGGAATCAATCTCACTCATGATGGTGCCATCTGTCAGGTAACTGATGGTGAGGTTGATTGGTTCCTTGAGGAGGAGAGAGTCAGTCGTAGGAAACATGACACAAGTCCTACCTGTGTTTTAGATTATGCAATGACAGATGTGAAGAATAGTCAGTGGATTGTCACTGGTCTAGTTCCCACACCTTATCAATCGATCTGGGACACATACTATACGGCATTCTGTGTAGCA
>Ga0255773_10003728_pt1 | contig 13320 bp, 8 predicted proteins | sample 011ome_17_FD_179971 | JGI IMG/M metagenome (GOLD analysis project Ga0255773, IMG submission 179971) | Coastal salt marsh microbial communities from the Groves Creek Marsh, Skidaway Island, Georgia - 011502XT metaG (version 2) | ecosystem: Environmental > Aquatic > Marine > Intertidal zone > Salt...
TTATCGGGATTATCAGCATCAAGATTGTCGGCAGTTTGGGATCTGAAGCGGTTGCCGCCGTAACGACAGGGCACCGTCTTTTCTTTGCCATTCAAGCCGTATTGATGGCGATATCAGCCGGAACCACAGCAATGGTCGCTCGTGCTTGGGGCGCGGGTAACACTCACGAAGCGGCGCAAGTCACCAGTGCGTCATTATGGGTGGGCAACCTTGTGGCACTGGCGTTGACGTTGCCCTGTATTGTCTTTGCTCGATCGATTGCAGGTGTTTTCGGCCTCAATGAAGCGACTACGGAGCTTGCAGCTTCTTTCATTCAGGTGTTGGCGGTCTTCAATGTGAGTTTTGCCGTCAACATGGTGTTGGGCGCAGCCTTACGGGCGGCAGGGGATGTACGTACACCGCTATTGATCGGCGTGTTGATGAATATCGTTAATGTTGTATTGGTGTATGGCTTGGTATTCGGCAATTTGGGCCTTCCCGAGATGGGCACCGACGGCGCGGCACTGGCTAGTGGCTTGTCGTTTACCGTCGCGGCTTTCGTGCTACTCGCCCTTTGGTACGGCAAGCGCCTCAAGGTTAGGGCGGGGGGAGCGGGATCTTTAACCTGGCATCGAATCAAACAGCTGTATCATATCGGGTATCCCGCGGCGGTGGAGCAGTTCATATTTCAGTTGGGTTTTGTCGGATTTCTCTGGATTGTTGCGCATTACGGAACCGAGCCTTATGCCGCTTACGGCATTGGCGTACAAATCCTGAGTCTATCGTTTGTGGTGGGGTTCGGCTTCTCCATCGCCGGTGCGACCCTGGTGGGACAACACTTAGGCGCCCAGCAACCTGAAGCCGCTGCCCATCAGGGATGGCGAGCCACCCGATTGGCAATTGGCAGCATGATGTCCCTCTCGATTGTCATTATGTTTTTCGCCAGAGAGATTTCGAGTTATCTCATTGCTGATCCTTTGGTGATTCATTACACCGTGATCTTTATCTATATTTTAGGATTCGCCCAACCGCTGATGGGGATTGAATTTACGTTGAGCGGTTGTCTAAGAGGAGCGGGTGACACGCGCTACCCGCTGCTGGCCACCATGGTGGGGTTGATTGGCGTGCGAGTCGGGTTAGCTGCCTTGTTTGCCGCGCTTGAGTTGTCAGTCACATGGATTTTCGCGGCGCTGCTAGGGGATTATCTCATTAAAGCCGCGATGTTGACCCACCGGTTCCGCTCCGGTCGATGGAAGAACAAAATGAAGCGATATGAACTCTCGCCAGCCTAGATTCATGGCTTTTTCGAGGTAGGTTTGATCATAAAGAGCTTGTATACTGTATAAAAATACAGCTTCTTGGCTATGCTTCGTTTCTCAACAGATCCTCTCGCAAATCCTTTTTATTATCTGGATTATCTTGATTACCTTCTGGATTTTGTCGCCTGTCGGTATCAAAAATTGCTGCATCCCAAGGAGCAAGAATATCTCATCAATTTTCAGTATCTGCCCAAGGACGCTAGGGCCTTGTACGCGCGGCTTCTCCAGCGAAAGGGCAATTATTTTCGTGTTGATCGTTTGGAATATCGCGAAATAGAGGATCTTGATAGGGCCATTGAAGACCTTATTGCACAGCAGTTTTTGTCATCGATCAAAGGGCAGCGGCCAGATTTAGACGTTCGATTACGTACCAAGGCAGAACTTGCAAAACTAGGCGCGCTAGAGGCCTTGAATCTTAAAAAAGCGAGCCGAGGTGAAATCGATGAGGCCGTGCTACTAAAGAACTATCCGCTACCGTTCTTGCCGATAATTCAATTGGAGCGTGTAGGCTTATTTGAACTGTGCCAGTACTTGTTTTTTGGTAATCGACACCAAAACATTAGCGAGTTTATTACTGCTGACCTCGGAATCTTTAGATACGAAACGGTTGATCTCGAAAGCGCCCAAGCTTTTGATGATCGATCCCTTGTTGACGCTTGTCGCTTGGTTGATCATATGCGGGGTTGGGCTGCCTTGATGGATAAAGAAAGTCGCAAGTTAAACCGCGACCCGGATACTGAAAGAACCACAGCGTTAGCTGCGGGCCTCAGGACACTGACTGCTATGGTACCTGTCCCGGAAGATACGAGAAATTCACTGCTACTGCGTGGCTTAGACAAGCTACATGTAGCCCTCGGCAAGGTCCACGAGCGTTTAGGCCTGATTCCAGAGGCGCTAAGTTGTTATCAGCACACCGAACGCGCACCGGCCCGCGAACGATGTGCCCGCTTGCTGTTAAAGCAGAATCAGTATCCTGAGGCTCGTGTCGTGTGCGAGCAAATTCTACAGCACTCAGTAGATCCCCATGAACGCGCTTATGCTTCACGCCAGCTGTCGGGCCCTAAGCGTACTGGCGAAGCCTCTGAAACGCGTCGCTTCACGACCGAGCGAGTAATACTAGCGTTGACCGAGGGGCCTCCCGTAGAGCAACAAGTCATCAACTATCTATCCAGTCAGAACCAATTGGCGCATCACACAGAAAACCATCTATACCCTGGACTTTTCGGACTATTTTTTTGGGATATTATCTTTGCCCCAATAGCGGGCGCCTTTCATCATCCTTTTACTCGGCAGCCCGCGGATTTATTTGAACCTGACTTCGTACGGTGTCGTTCGGATTTATTTCGACTGCGTTTCGATGAGTTGTCCTCGTCACGGTTTAGGGCAGCCACATTAGCGCAAAATTGGCATGCCAAAAAAGGTCTGAGCAATCCGTTTGTAGCCTGGCATTCGCTCGAACTTGATACACTCGAATATGTTGTCGATCACACGCCATGGCCGGCATTAAAAGCAATATTTGAACGTTTGCTATCGCAGCTTCAAACCTTTCGGTCTGGTTTCCCCGATTTGCTGTGTATGACAGCTGAGGGTTATCGATTAATTGAGGTCAAGGGGCCCGGGGACCGGCTACAGTCACACCAAACTGCCTGGCTAAATTTTTTAGCCGACCTTGGGATACCAACGACGGTAATGCATATTGAGGCTCTCATAGAGACATCAGGTAAATCAGGATAACCATGAGGCCCTCACTAAAATCGACTACTACTAGTAAATCAGGGCTTGTGCTGCATTTTTCTGTTGGCGCCGTTGCTGCCTTCGTCAGGCGAGGCGATATCAATGCGCGGGTATCACACCAAACCACTACGATGGAGGGAATGATTGCGCATCAGGCTCTCCAAAAAAGCCGTGGACCAGACTATCAAAAGGAAAAGTCAGTCTCGACGGTATGTCATCAAAATGGTCATCAACTGACGATTGCCGGTCGAGCAGATGGTTACCATCCTGCCAAGGAGGGCCGGTTACCGTGGATCGAGGAAATTAAAACCACTCGGTTAGCGCCTGATCAAATTCCAACCGGTACCTCTCAGCTGCATTGGCATCAGTTGCGGCTGTACGGGCATATGATCTGCGAGGCTGAACAACTCTCGGAGGTAGAGCTAAGACTAACGTACGTTCATCCAGATTCACTCAAGACAGCTGTCATTACCAAAACCATGACTGCCGAAAATTTACAAGCGGAATTCACTGATCTGCTTCGTCCCATTCTTACTTGGTTAGAGCAAAGGGCACACTGGCTCGAGTGCCGTAACCAGCACTTAACGACGCTCAAGTTTCCCTTTGATTCATTTCGACCCCATCAACGTGATATCGCGGCAGCCGTCTATCGCAATGCGACAGCCCAGAGACAATTGTTTCTGCAGGCGCCTACCGGACTTGGGAAGTCAATTGCGAGTTTATTTCCCGTGCTTAAGAGCCTACCAGCAACCAACGCAGAAAAAGTGTTCTATTTATCATCGAAAACTGCAGGGCAGGCAAGCGCTGAGAATGTCCTTCAACATATTCACCAAGCCTCCAAAGCACTTCGAACCATCACGATTACCGCAAAGCGAAAAACCTGCTTCAATCCAGAATTACCCTGCGATCCAGAAGTCTGTACTTATGCCAAGGATTATTACGAGCGGCTGCCGGAGGCGCTGCAAGAAATCACTCAATCCTCTGGACATTGGTCGCGAGAGCGGGTCGAGGCGCTCGCAAAAACGCATGACCTATGTCCCTTTGAGCTGAGCTTAGACGCCGCTAGGGAGATGGACGTCGTTGTTTGTGACATTAATTACTGTTTCGATCCTAAGGTTCGACTGAAACGGTTTTTTGATGATCAGAAGGGCCGGTACCCAATTTTGGTCGATGAAGTGCACAATTTGATTGATCGCGCTCGTGAAATGTTTTCGGCCGAGATAAATCAGCACGCTCTGAAAGTTGCAGCGGACGATATTAAAACCCTCGCACCCGTGATATTTAAAAGTTTTAGCCGTGTTAGCCGAGCACTCACAACCCTGTCGCGCAAATCAGATCAGAACGAGTTTGAGGTGTTAGTGCCGAAATCTGAGCTTAAAACCTTTATACGAGCAGTTTCCAACCTTTTAGGAGACTTTGACGGCGCTTTAGGTTTGCCGCCCTTACCGGAAACGGCAATGACAGCTTTCTTTCTTGTGCATCATTTTAGTCAGGTGTTCGAACAGTTTAATGAGGATTACTGCTGTGTATTAACCAAACCTGATGGACAGATTAGCCTGCGTTTGGTTTGTCTGCACCCAGGGCCGCAATTACAACAAAGTTATCGGTTGGCCGACAGCCTTGTGGGATTTTCAGCAACCTTAAGCCCTAGAGCCTATTACCAAGAAATGCTGGGCATTCCAGAAACTGCGACTTGGTTTAAATCAATGTCTCCATTTAATACCGATCACCAGCTCAGCCTTATTGTCGATTATATACCCACTCGATATGAGGCCCGAATCCATGGCGTCGAGCGCCTTGTTGACCTCATCGAAACCTGGACTTCAGCGAAACCAGGAAACTATTTGGTGTATTTTCCGTCCTATCAGTTCTTGCAGTTAGCAGCAGATCAATTACTAACCTTGCATCCTGACTATGCCTTGATTTGCCAAAAACGAGGAATGTCCAATGATACGGTTGAGGATTTCCTGACTCGGTTTCAAGAAGACAGTCAGCAACTGGGTTTTGCCGTCATGGGGGGGCAGTTCTCCGAGGGCATTGATCTCAAGGGAAAACGTCTCCTAGGTGTCATGATCATTACCCTTGGGCTTGCACCTAAGTCAAAAAGTCAGGATGCGTTGGCCGAGCATCTCGATGGCTCCTTATCTGATTTGGGGGATTCGCCTTCAGCCAGAGGTACACCCTCTCGGGGATACGACTACGCCTATCGTTTTCCGGCAATACAAAAAATCGTTCAAACCGGCGGGCGAGTGATCCGCAGCGAAGAGGATCGTGGAGTAGTAGTATTGGTCGACGCTAGATACAAGGATCGGTCTTATCAGGCCTATTTTCCGGCTTCCTGGCGAACACAAACGGTCAGCGATAAGGCCGCTTTTCATTCGAAGCTGGTAGAGTTTTGGTCGCAGCAAGATGCTTAACATTATTAGGTTTTTTGATGCCTAAGCCTTGCGAACGCAAAAACCGGCAATATTCGTTACAATTTCACTTTCCCTAAAGAAAGAAACCAAAGATGAAAATAGGCGTTGTACTACCTCATAATGAAATCGGCACCGATCCCATCGCAATTCGCGATTATGCGCAAGGCGTCGAAGCACTCGGCGCTGATCATCTGCTGGTCTACGATCATGTGCTTGGTGCAGATCCTAATCGCCCCGGAGGATGGCGCGGCGTTTATGACAGTAATGTCGCCTTTCATGAACCTCTTACCTTTCTAAGCTTTATTGCAGGGATTACCAACAAGATTGAGTTGGTGACAACGGTACTAATCCTGCCGCAGCGACAAACTGCCTTGGTTGCAAAGCAAGCCGCTGAGCTTCAGATTTTGTCTAATAATCGATTTCGCATGGGCGTCGGCACTGGATGGAATAAAATCGAGTACGAAGCTTTAAGCGTGCCTTTTGCTGGACGTGGCGCGCGCCAGGAAGAGCAGGTAGATCTTCTAAAAAGGCTCTGGCTGGAAGATACCTTAAGCTACGAGGGCAGACACCACCGAGTCAATGCGGCAGGCATTAATCCAAGGCCACAAAGATCTGTGCCTATTTGGTTTGGCGGCAGCGCCAAAGCGCTTCTGAGTCGTTGTGCTCGCATGGGAGATGGTTGGATGCCACTCATGGGGGCTAACCAAGCAGCTGCAGAGGCCATTGACTATTTGAAGGCCGTACGGGCCGAACAGGGACTTGATTGGGATTCATTTGGTATTCAAGCGCAAGCACAGTTTGCCGGTGGTACGCCTGAACGTTGGGTGAGCCATTATCAGAAATGGCAAGCGTTGGGTGCTACCCACATGGCACTGGCAACGCACAACGCAGCGCCAACAGATGCCATGGGGCATGTGGAACGTCTCAAAACCTATATTGAGGCAATTAAAACCTTGAGTTAGTCACGGCGCTCAGGCGCTAGCAACACGCAATGCGGCGCCGACAGATGCCATGGGGCGTGTGGAACGGCTAAAAACCAGTATAGAGACGATTAAAAATTTGAGTTAGTGGTAGCGCTCAGGCGCTAGCAACGCACAACTGCGCCGACAGATGCTATGCGGCGTCTGGAACGGCTCAAAAATTTTACTGGGGCAATTAAAACCTGGCGTTACTTAAAGCACTCAGGCACGAGCAACGCATCTTGGTTAAGCCATCGGACTAACTGCGCTAATTCGTTGATCTGATTAGGGCTACAATCCGGGATGCCCGGAACGTAGTGACACGGTTGCATACCTGCAGAAACTGCCGCTTGTAGTCCTGGACCAGAGTCTTCAACGACAAGACAAGCCTCAGGAATTGCGTTGCAGCGATCTGCTGCCCTTAGAAAAAGGTCGGGTTCTGGCTTACCGACTTCGACATCTTCCGCGCTAAAAATCCTGCCTTCAAACAAATCAAGCACCCCAACCCGACCGAGGACCATCCGAATTTTATCGTGAGTGCCGCTCGAAGCGACACAAAACGGTACTGGCAAAGATTCCAGTAGGCCACGCAGCTTGACATCGGGCTTGAGCGTCGTCTTGAGCGTCAGCAACGTCTGTTCCTGTAAATCATTCCAAAAATTATCATCAAGTGGCTCATCGACAATTGATTCAATTAGGCGCTGGCAATCAGCATAGGAACGGCCAACGCAACGATCGGCTATTGCCACAGACTCAGCACCGAGATAGGGCTCTAGATAGCTGCACAGGATTGTGTGCGCGACGGGTTCTGAATCCACCAAAACGCCGTCGCAATCAAAAATAATCAGCGCTACATCGGTCATTGGTTTTTCGGATTTTATGACAGGGGCGGACGCAAAGTTTAACATGAGTCAGAGGCGAATGATTTAACAAGGCAGATAGCAGTGAACCCCGAACCGATTTGGCAAGAGCAGGACTTAAAGAAAGCCCTTGGCCTAAGCGACAATCTAACAGGCCAAACTGAAATTTATGGTATCGACATCGACTCGCGACGGGTAAGTGCTGGGAGCCTATTTGTCCCGCTAACGCCGCCGGTTGCGTCGCGGGACGGTCACGCCTTTATTCCTGCAGCCTTTGCGCAGGGTGCAAGCGCGGCGCTGTCGTCAAAAATAAGCAGCGATTCTAGTAAGGTGTTTCAAGTCTCGGATACCTATGCAGCGCTGGTCCAATTGGCTAAAGCGGCGAGAGCCCGCGTCAGCGAATCATCTAAGATGATTGCAGTCACAGGAAGCAGTGGTAAAACCACCTTAAAAACCTGGTTACAGCATATCCTTTGCGGTGTTGGCCGCACCCATGGTTCCGAGGGTAGCTTTAATAATCATCTTGGGGTACCTCTTTCCTTGGCGCGAATGCCGGCAAAGACCCAATTTGGGTTGTTTGAAGTTGGCACGAATCATCCCGGCGAAATCGCACCGCTCAGCCAGATGATTCAGCCGGATATTGCACTCGTGTTGAATGTCTTGCCGGTACACATCGGTCATTTCAATACTTTAGAAGCGCTCAAAGCCGAGAAGTTGAGCATTGCTGCAGGGCTTAGTCTCACAGACACCCTGATCGTAGAAGCTGGGCTCGCGACCGCTGTAGATAAACCTGTGACGACTTTTTCGATCCAAGATTTTGACACATCAAAGCAACACGGCGAGCTTTCAGAGCAAGGTTTGATACTGTATTCAGGTTCGGTTTCAGTGAATGGCGAGTGGTATAGCCTTTCTTTGCCCGCACCCGGGGCGCACTTGCTTGCTACGGCCGCCGCTTGCCTGGCGGTGACCCAAGTACTCAATATAGATTCCAAAGATGTAATCGAGGCGCTGCGCACGGCGCCATTGCCTGCAGGCCGGGGGCATCGGGTCGAAAAAAGCGGCATAACAATTATTGATGATAGCTATAACGCTAATCCTGAGAGCATCCGCTTTTCGCTGCAGTCTCTAAAAACCGAGCCTGCCCGGCGCCGTCACGTGATCTTGGGGGAGATGCATGAACTGGGAGCGTATGGCGTTGCTGCGCATGACAGTGTGCTTGCAGCGGCCCTTGAATTCGACAGCGTGGTAGCGGTGGGGGAGGGTTTTAGAGCTGCAGCAGAAAAATATCAAGTGCCCTACGTCGAATCGGCGGCAGACATCGACCTTGAAGCCTACAGTCTCGGCCTAGCCTCCGGCGATCGAGTCCTTGTAAAGGGGTCTAACCGTGTTTTTTGGACCCAAGGTTTTGTCGATCAACTGGTTAAACGGATCCCAGCACCCTAGAGGCCAATGCTTGGTTTTACAAAGCGGGTCGCTAAGACTAGTTTTAAAATTGCTGTCATTCTGCTTGAAACGCCATGCCTATTGCGTTGTTGAGTTAGCCCTGCGCTTAGGTTAGACGGCAATAACCCGCTGTTTGTCGTGACGCCTGAAGGTCAATCTTTACCCTCGGGGAGATCCAAAATCGAAGCAGTATATTCAAGGTCGACATAAAGTCCTTGCTGCCCCTCATCGAGTTCCGACATTGCGTGCCAATCAATGGCGTCATAACCGCGTTGATCGAGTAGGGGGTATTTAATAATTTCAAAGTAAGGCGAGTAATCGAAATCGCTAGGAGTGCAGAGTTTTGGGTTGCGACGATAGAACCGCAGGCCGCCATCCTGGCGAACTACCAACGGCAGGATTGGAAATTGGACCTGACCAAAAGCTTGAGCGATCATCGTGGAGCAAACTGTTTTAGTTGCCGTCCCTGAATTACGCGCGAACAAACTCGATCGCCAACGTTTTGGCAAGATAAACCAAGGAAACAGAAATCGCAGTAAATCGAAAATTTGGCGAACGTCGTAAGGCGCCCCGATACGAGAGATAGCATAGGCAACAACGCGGTCGGCGTCGGCTCGCTTCAATCCACTTGGGCGCGCCATACGCAGATGATAGCCTTCATATGTGGCCAAAGGCTGGACTATGGTTCCGCGACCTAGAAAGCTTTCTACCAATAAGGGCTCATCATCAGGGCCGTCAAAATGCGCAGATAACTGGTCTCTAAGCTCAGGAATGCGAATGTCTCTGAGACAACCAACGGATAGCGCAGCATGCGTCCAAGGTGACAACGTAACCCAGCGAATAACATCACTGACCCTCGACACGCCTTCCACCAAAATAACATCCCCAGGAATTGTTGTGCGCTTTAGCGTTGCTAAATCGGACAGAGGATGTCCCGGTTTCAAACGCTCAGCGTTCAAAAATCTGGTGATTCTCTCAGACAGCCACTTCATACAGGTGCTCAGCAAAACGTTCCGAGCAGTGTACCGCAATCTAACCCGAGCACCCATTCGCTTTGCAGCCATCCCAAGACATGCCATACTTTTGGCCGCACGCATATCGCTCAGCACTGCATGATTGTCGATAAACTAGGAAGACGTTTTAAAAACCTGCGGGTCAGTCTAACCGCCGCGTGTAACTACGCCTGTACCTATTGTGTTCCCAACGGCAAGCGGCTGCTTAAAGCGGAGAACGAATTAAGTGCCTGTTCGCTTTTGACTCTGACCCAGTTGATCCAGGCTGCCGCTGGCATAGAGCAGCTACGTATCACCGGAGGAGACCCGCTAGTCACGCCGAAATTCGATGATTTTTTGCTGGGCGTTGCTGCCCTTCCGCTAAAGGATTTTAGTCTCACGACAAATGGTCAACTACTATTATCCAAGGCCGATGTTATCGAAGCCAGTGGCATCAGCAGGATGAACATTAGCCTAGACACCTTGAACCCCCTCAAATTCAAGCAGATAGCGCGAGGTGGCGACCTTGAAACAGTGTTAAAAGGCATTGATAAGATGCAGGCGCTGGGGATTAAACTGAAAGTCAACATGGTGCCAATGCGGGGAACCAATCAGGATGATATCTTGCCATTGCTCGATTACTGCCTAGATCGCAATATTGAACTGAGATATATCGAGCTCATGCGGATGGGTCATTTGACCCAAGGCACTCGATACCAGGCGGATTTTCTGTCAATGCAGCATCTGTTAGACGAGATTGGCACACGCTATCGGTTCGAGCGAACTGACGCGCCGTTTGATTCGACAGCGGTTCGCTTTCACATCCCAGAGCGCGGATATTTTGGCATCATTGCCAATGAAAGCGAGCCATTTTGTACCGCCTGCACTCGGTTACGCTTGTCCTCCGATGGCTTCCTCTATGGCTGCTTGTCTAACTCGGCGCGCACTTACATCGGTGATTTGGTCGATTTACCGAGCCATTTGGCATTACCGAAATTACAAAAGATTCTACTCAAAGCGCTGGGCGACAAACAGCTGGCTTTTCAAGGCGAAACCACGGTGATGAAGTTTATCGGTGGTTAGGACAGGACAATATCGGTGAAGGATTAATACCTATAAGCCCGACCGATAGCGCTGGTCATAAGGCACAGGGTAACGTTAGTATCACAGGTGTAGTTTAAAAACCAATACTGGAGATTCCACCATGATGGACCTTGATATTCCCGAAAGACTCATACCCGTGAGGGATAAAATTGATCAGTTCGTACGGGAGCGAATCGATCCATTAACCGAAGAATATTATGACGAGATCAACGTCGGTGACCGCTGGCAGCTAACCGATCGCCAACTCGAAATTTTAGACGGCTTGAAGGCTCAAGCCAAAGAAGCGGGATTGTGGAATTTCTTCTTACCCGCAAGTCAAGGTGGTGCCGGTGTTACCAATCTAGAATATGCCCATCTTGCTGAAGTTATGGCTCGTAACCCCATCGCCTCTGAAATATTCAATTGTGCGGCACCGGATACGGGCAATATGGAAGTCCTTGAGCGATATGGTTCAGAAGAACAGAAGAAGACCTGGCTAGAGCCATTGCTGGAAGGCAAAATTCGATCTGCTTTCGCGATGACTGAACCAGGTGTCGCCTCCTCGGATGCGACCAATATCGCCACGACAGCGGTGCTCGACGGCGATGAGTGGTTGATCAATGGTGAAAAGCACTACATTAGCGGTGCCGGTGACCCTCGCTGCAAAGTTATGATCACGATGGTCGTGACCAATCCAGACGCTCCTAAGCATCTTCGGCAATCCCAGATTTTAGTACCTATGGATGCTCCTGGCGTTGAAGTCCTTCGTCCTATGTACGTATTCGGAAAAGATGACGCGCCCCATGGTCACATGCACATCAAGTTCGACCAAGTGCGAGTACCCAAAGACAATATGATCCTTGGGGAAGGGCGTGGCTTCGAAATCAGCCAGGGTCGCTTAGGACCGGGCAGAATTCATCATTGCATGCGTTCTATTGGCGTCGCCGAAAGGGCGCTGGAATTACTGTGCAAACGTGCCGTTAGCCGAACAGCATTTGGTAAGCCTTTGGCGGAGCTAGGCGGCAATTATGATGTCATTGCCGATAGCCGCATCGAGCTCGATATGTGCCGATTAGCGGTATTAAAAGCAGCTTATATGATGGACACCATCGGTAATAAAGAAGCCCGAAAGTACATTTCTGCGATTAAGGTCTCTGTACCTAATATGACGCTCAAAATTATTGATCGCGCTATTCAGATCTATGGTGCGTTGGGCGTTTCCCAAGACACGCCATTAGCAGCAATGTGGACAGGGCAACGGACCCTACGTTTGGCAGATGGCCCTGACGAGGTTCATCGACGGGTGATTGCTAGAGAGGAATTGAAGCAGTATCAGTAATCTCGAGTCATCGGTGAGGAAGGCCGCGGATGCGGCCTTTTTTATGCCTGGCTAGAGGGGGTTGGGTGACATGAAGAGCAACCCCTCGTTGTTTCTTGTGTTATCCGCCGATGGCTTTATATCGAGTCTCAAGATAGAGAGTCTCAAGGTGATGATATACTCTAAAACTTAGCAGAGTGTTTGCAAAAGGTGCACTAAAAACGCTATGACTCTAACCCACAGTATGCTGCGCGCTTCCCGCCAGAAGCGAACCGTCGCTTTGACCCGAAGCGCCGTTTTGGGGCTCTGGTTACTTGGCGCTATAACTCTTAACGGCGCAGTTGCCGAAACCGTAACGCTAAATTCAGAAGGTTCATTGACAGCTGCGGGACCCGATGAGCCTTCATTCCCCCAAGATACCGTCAGACTTAGTGCGCCGCGTGCGGCGCCTCCTGGCATGGTCCAAGAGCGCGCTGAAACGGTAGATCGCACTTCGGGCACTGCACTTTTAGAAGTATCCGAGCCAGAAGTTTCTGAGCAAATAGGCCCAATGAGTAGTCCCCAGACGAAACAACCAGCAATCGCTGATACGTCGAATGGAGTTGCTGCTACCGCTTCTTTGGTCAGGGATGAAGCGGCGCCTTTAGGCAGAAGTGTTTACGCCCGCGCACAACCTCTGGATATCACCGCGCCAATTTCTGTGACACAAATAATTTTGCTTGATCAATCAATCCCAACGGGCAGCATTTTGAGCTTAGGACCCTATCAGGCAATGGGCGCTTGGTACCAAATGATTGATAGCGCTGCACCAAACTTCGTGGTCTTGGAAGCGAGTGTTCGAGATCACTGGCAATACCTCCCAGATACAAAAGCGGGGATCACTGGGTCACAACTGCAGTTTCAGCTCATAGGCCCAACATTACCTCCAGCAACCCGTTTTGAAATTGGCTATAAAAACCTAACCAGGCATAAGTCCGCACTGGCGCCGCTGTCGCTGCCAGTTACGATTAAAAGGCCTGAGGATGATGCGCCTCAGCGCCTGGTCTCTGAGATCCGTGAAACAGTAGCAGGGCCGGCTACGGTTATTCAACTAGATCTGCCTGGCTCTGTCGGAGTGGGTCAAGCCTTTGACTTACATGGCGCGCTGACCGATCGCTATGGACATATCAGCGCGAGCACCGTGAGCTCTTTAGACCTTATTATAAACAACAAGTTA
>Ga0255773_10003743_pt1 | contig 13278 bp, 10 predicted proteins | sample 011ome_17_FD_179971 | JGI IMG/M metagenome (GOLD analysis project Ga0255773, IMG submission 179971) | Coastal salt marsh microbial communities from the Groves Creek Marsh, Skidaway Island, Georgia - 011502XT metaG (version 2) | ecosystem: Environmental > Aquatic > Marine > Intertidal zone >...
ACCAGCAGCAAGACCAGTTACAGCAGCAGTAGTAGCACCGTTCGACCAAGCGAAAGAATAGGCTGCTGTTCCGCCAGAAGCAGAAGCCGTTGCAGAACCATCGTTACTACCGTTACAAGAAACGTTGTTTCCTAAGGCGATAGCTGCAACCAATACAGTTGGCTCAGTTATCGTTTGTGTTGCCACACCAGTACAACCAGAATTGTCGGTAATGGTTACTGTATATGTTCCAGCGGTCAATCCACTGATTGAGGCTGAAGTAGCGCCTGTGTTCCAGAGGAAGGTGTAAGTACCTCCATTTCCACCAGATCCGGTAGCTGTGAGTGCACCGTTGTTGCCTCCAAAGCAGGAAACATTCGTCACAGCGAAAGTTGCGGTGACTGGAGTGGGTTCTGTGATGGTAACGTTATCCGTAGCAGTACATCCGTTAGCGTCTGTTGCAGTTACCGTGTATGTGCCAGCGGTTAAGCCAGTGGTGGTAGCCGTGGTTGCTCCGTTAGACCATAAATAGGTGATGGCGCCAGTTCCACCAGATCCGAATGCGGTAGCAGAACCGTCATTTCCTCCGTTGCATGTAACGTTTGATGAACCTGTTACAGCTACAGTGACAGCGGTTGCTGGTTGAGTAATTGTGGCTATAGCTACAGAAACGCAGCCGTTGATATCTGAAACGGTACATATATAAGTGCCTGCAGTTAGGTTAGTAGCAGTAGCCGTATTAGCACCATTGCTCCAAGCGTATGAGTATGCTGGAGTTCCTCCTGCACCAGCGGCAGTGGCTGATCCATCGTTTCCACCAAAGCAGCTGACATTAGAAGAAGCTGTAATGGATGAGGTAAGAGGAGAGGCAGGCTGCGTGATGGTTACACTTTGTGTACCCGTGCAACCATTTGCATCAGTGACTGTAAGTGTGTAGGTTCCAGCAGCGAGGGCAAAAGCAAAATTAGAGGTTGATCCATTCGACCATAAATAACTGTATACCGGTGTTCCACCAATGACAAATGCGAACGCGCTTCCAGAGTTAAAGCCTGAGCATCCAATGTTGTTACCTGCTATTGTAATCGAAAGTGGCGCTGGATCTAATATTACAACTGATTGCGTTGCTGTACAGGTAGTTCCATCATTCACCGTAACAGTATAAGTTCCAGCAGAAAGTCCACTTATAGAAGCGGAAGTAGCTCCTGTTGACCATAAATACGTATATACTCCGGTTCCACCGCTGGCAATGGCTGTGGCCGTTCCGTTGGATCCACCGTTGCATGTGGGGTTGGTAGATGTTATTGATACCGATGGACCAACTGTAACTGTTACTGTAATATTCGTTGTGTCTGCACAGCTATTGGCATCTGTTCCGATTACTTGGTAGTTCGTTGTTGTGGCTGGACTCGCTAATACAGTTGCTCCAGTGGTGGTGTTTAAGCCAGTTCCTGGTGACCAAGAATACGTGCTGGCACCACTGGCGGTTAATGCTGTTGGTGTATTGCAATAGGAAGGGTTTGGGGGAGTGATGGAAATGGTTGGCTTGGGATTAACAGTTATTGTAATGCTCTCGCAGGCGCCCCATGTTCCACAAAAAGAATTGTAGTACCTCACATAATACGTAGTGGTAGAAGTGGGTGATAGGGTGACAACGAATCCACTATCCACAGCATTTGCGATATTATTGTCGCATGAATTCGCAAACCAATATGGTTTATTGGTAGAGTAGGGGTAGGTTATTGATACTTGACCTTCTTGACTGTATCTGTTAGGTCCGAAACCGCAATAGCGAGTCATACCAAATGGAGAGCCTACAAAGTTGATTGAATTGTTTGATGACCAAGCATTAATAGTATCAACAGATACTGCGAATGTTTCTTGTACGAAGTTTGCACCACATTGTGTTGCAGGTACGTTGGCCACTCCTATTTGAGTGCCTGTTTCTGAAATAACATTTACATATTCGCCTGGTGCTTCAATGTCACCTCTGTAAAAGAAAGTGATTGTTCCGGGTCCTGTAGCGAAAGGAGGAGTAGAATTAATTGTATAATTCACGCTGGTTCCAACCGTACCATTCGGTCCCAAATCGTTGTTAATTGCAGAAGTTCCTGTGAAAGTGGCATCGCCAGTAATGTAGTTTATTGAAAGCGTTGTGCTTTGAATGTTGTTTTCACAATAGCTTCCCAAACTAGCACTGAGGCCGGTTGGGGTCGGAATAACCTGCGTTCCCACAGTGTAGGTGTAAGATTGCGTTGCGCCTGATCCATTGGTAATGGTTACAGTATAACTGCCCGCATTTAAGCTACCGTAAGGATTGCTTACTGCGCCAGTATTCCAAGCGTAAGTGTATGGACCATTGCCAAATTGTGGGTCAAGGGTTATACTTCCTGTTGGTGTTCCAGCACAAGCGTCATTGATTTGAACTCCGCTTTTGATGCGCAGGTTATCGACTGCTCGGTCTCCATACTGCACAATTCCATTACTGAGTTGGCCAATAAATCGCAATGTTACGTGCTGCCCGTCATATGCAGACAAATCAACAGAGTCAGTAAGCCATGCTGCACCACTTGCGCCATCCTGCGTCCAAATGGTGTCTGCATCTCCGAGTGTTTGAGGAGTAATATCTGCAATCAACCACAGAATTCCCATGTCGGACGCGCTTCCTCCACCGAAGCCTCCTTGAACGCGCATGTTGTAATCGAATACAAGGTAGGGCAACTCGCTACCATCGACATCAAAACAGGGACTGTTCAGAATAGCCTGATCAAATGCGGTCCTGAACGATGCTTCTGTGTAAACGTAGTTAGATCCTTCACTGGCTCCAGTTGGTCCCGTTGGTCCGGTTGGCGTACCTCCCGAATTCACTGTCCAGTCAAAGTCATCATCGGTAGTATTGTTAAACCAGTCACCAAAACCCGATTCCCAACCTTCTGTGTAATTGGAAGAGTTGACCACTGGGACACTTCCTGCTCCTATTGAAAAGCTGATTGTGTTCGAAGTAGCAGAAGCATCGGTAATCGTTACAGTGTAGCTTCCGGCACTAAGGTTACTCACGGTTTGAGTATTCGCACCGTTCGACCAGTTATAAGTGTATGGGCCAATTCCGAAAATGGCTGAGGCTGCGGCAGTTCCATGTGCACCGCTGGTGCAATAGCTGTCGGTTGTTTCAACTCCTGTGCTAACCACAATATCGTCTATAGCGCGGTCTCCAGCAAAATTGTTACCTCGAACCCCTTGAAATCTTATTTGAATGGTTTGTCCTGCGTAGGCCGAGAGATCTATGAGATGCTGGACCCAAATATCACCATTGTCCCCTGAGTCTGCGAAAAGCGTGATCCAGTTGGCAATTCCTGTTGGATTAGTATTTACCTGAAAATATAAATAGCCCATTCCAGCTACACCAACGTCGGTAAACATGTGGTTGTAAAAACTAATGTATGGAGCTGAGTTTACTGGGAAAGAAAAACAGGGTCCATTTAAGTTCCAAACTTGTCCATTGGAACCATTGGTTGCCTCTGTATAAGCATAGAACGTACCATCTTGAGCTGCTGAGGGGCCTGTGTTTGCTGAAGGTGTACCATTATTATCTACTTGCCATCCAGGAAACGTGGCTCCAACACCTGCGGCTAAATCTCCTGACCATAACGTTCCAAATCCAGATTCAAAGCTTTCTGTAAAGGGAAATGTAGTGATGGTATTTGCACATTGGGCTTGAGCCTTGCTTGAAAAGGTGATGCCAAGAAGCGTGAACGCAACAGCACCAACCAGAGAATAAAATTTCTCCATAAGACTAATTAGGTTGGTTTAACAGTTCGATATTAATTAAAAACTATCGAAGGTATTGAGTAGAACGTAATTCAATATGCGAGGGTTGGCTAATAATGGAAAATGTAGATTAAGAGTAGTTTTTTTTCGATGAACTGTTGTTTATTCAAGTTGCGAGTTGTGTCTCAAAATAAAAAATGCGAGAAGTTGTTTCAGGTAAAAGAATAGTCGCATATTTGCACCCGCATTAGTCGACCAGTTTTCGCAACGAAAAGATTAAACTTTAAATATAGATGGCAACACGCATAAGACTACAACGTCACGGTAAGAAAGGAAAACCATTTTTTCACATCGTAGTAGCAGATTCAAGAGCGAAGAGAGACGGACGTTTCATCGAGAAGCTCGGGATATACAATCCAAACACAAATCCAGCAACCATAGATTTAGACTTCGACAGAAGTTTAGCTTGGGTTCAGAAAGGCGCTGAGCCATCTGATACTGCTCGTGCAATTTTGAAGTATCAAGGCGTTATGATGAAAGATCACCTATTAAGAGGTGTGGCCAAGGGTGCTTTAACAGAGGAGCAAGTTGAGGCGAAATTCAGCAAATGGCTGGAAGACAAGTCTGCGTTGATTGACTCAAAGAAGGATCGACTAAGCAAGGCAAAAGAAGAAGCTAGAAAAGCTGCGCTTGCTGCTGAGAAAGCAGTGAATGAAGCGCGCACAGCAGCCCAAGCAGCTGTTGAAGAAACAGCCAATGCTGTTGAAGAAGTAGGAGAAGAAGTGGCTGAAGCCGTTGCTGAAACTGCTGAGGAGGTAGTAGAAAAAGTTGAAGAGTCAGTTGTTGAAGAAGCTGCATCTGAGGCAGAGGTGAAAGAAGAGGCTGCTCCTGAAGCTGAAGTGGAGAAAAAAGAAGATTAAGTTCTGCTTAAATGATAAATTCGAAACCCTGGCTGTCTAAGTCAGGGTTTTTTTGTGACATGAAGTTTATAGAAATAGGCGCCATCGTTAAACCTCACGGTTTGAAAGGGCAATTGGTTTTTTTTGTGGAGGAAATTTACTCAGGAGTCATCTTTGATTTCAAGAGTATTTATTTGGATCAATTCTCTTCTAAAGTTCCATATAAAGTAATGGAAGTGAGCCGGCTTTCCAACGGAACTTTTAAAATTGAGCTGGCTGGAGTAAATTCAGTGGAGGCGGCCAATGCGTTGCGAAAAGCCAAAGTGTATCAAGAAGAAGCCAAATTACCCAAAAGCCAAACCATTGAATGGGAAGGATATAGGGTGGAAGGCGGGGATGGAATATTCATCGGCACGGTGGAAGAAGTGCTCGAGAACAGTATGCAGATAATTCTGGTGGTGGTGAATGAAAACGAAGAGGAGTTTATGATTCCCTTGGTAGAGGAGTTCATTGTTGGTTTCAGCGAAGAAGAGGAAACGCTTCGGCTCAATCTTCCTGAAGGTTTGCTGGATCTTTAATCTGAATCTAAATCAATTTTCTTCCTCAGAAGAAGGGCTGCCCAATTGGTCGAAACTGATGTCGGTGAACTGATTGTTCAGTTTTGTTTCGAGCTCATTGCTTTGTTCTTTGTTGAGGTCGATCACCTTTTTAAATGATTCGCCCAAGGCGTCAGAAAATTTCTCAAAATCCTCTTTATACAAGAATAACTTGTGTTTTTGATAGCTTACTGAACCGTCATCGTTGAAGCGTTTTTTGCTTTCAGTGATCGTCAAGTAATAATCGTTGTTCTTTGTTGATCTCACATCAAAAAAGTAGGTCCTTTTTCCTGCCCTTACCGCATTTGCGTAGATCTCTTCCCTTTCGTTTGCTTCATTTTCTTCCATTCCTCATTCAGTTTATACGCTGTGCAAGCCACCGTCTGAGACAAATCTAAAAAAATATTGATTCGGAAAAATTTAATCTGGCGTTTGCATTGTTTCCAATTGCTGCTGCTCATTTATCTCGAAATAAACTCCCTTTTTAGCGATCAATTCATCGTGCTTTCCTTGCTCTAAAATGACGCCATCTTCCAATACAATGATATTGTCGCAGTGCTTTACAGAGGAAACACGATGGCTAATGATCATTGTAGTTTTGCCCTTCATGATGGGTTTTAAGTTCGATAAGATTTTCTCTTCCGTTTCCGTGTCAACGGCCGACAAACAGTCGTCAAAAATTAAAATTTTTGGTTCTTTAATGATGGCACGCGCAATCGATATGCGCTGTTTCTGCCCACCTGATAGGGTAATGCCGCGTTCGCCTACACGCGTGTCATAACCTTTTGGAAATCCTTCTATATTTTTAGCTACTTGCGCATTGCTCGCTGCTCGGCTTACAGCCTCTACGTTGTCGTCAGAAATGGACGTGCTGAATGAAATGTTGTTGCTGATGGTATCAGAAAACAAAAACACCTCTTGAGGAACATAACCAATGGCACTGCGGTAGGCATTGAGGTTGATCTGCTGAATATTTTCTCCGTCCACCAAGACTTGTCCTGAATCTGCATCGTATAGTCTACAGATCAAATTGGCCAGGGTTGATTTTCCAGATCCGGTGTGTCCAACGATGGCTAGGCTTTCTCCAGGATTTACAGTAAACGACACATCATTGAGCGCTTGAACGCCACTTTCTGGGTAGCGAAAGGATACGTTTATGAATTGAAGCTGTCCTTTTGGTTCATATGACTCGTGACTTGTGTTCACAATATCGATTTCGGCTTGTAAGAATTCGTTTATTCTTTTTTGACTTGCCGCAGCGCGCTGCACCAACGAAGTAACCCAGCCTACAGAAGCTACGGGCCACGTGAGCATGTTTACATAGATCACAAACTCGGCAATGTTTCCCGGTGAAATTTTTCCCTGCATGGTCAATTGACCACCGATGTATATGGTAAGAATAGTAGATAAACCAATCAACAAAATCATGGCAGGCATGAACAGGGCGTTAACCTTAACCAAGCCGAGATTGGTGGCCTTGTAATCGTTGCAATGCTCTGAAAATTCGTGTTCTTTTTCGTCCAAACGATTGTATGCTTTCATTACCCTGATGCCGCTAAACGCTTCTTGCACGAAGGTGGAGAGGTCGCTCAGTTTTGCTTGCACTGCTTCACTGCGCTTATTGATTTCTCGGCTCACCCAATAAATCAAGATAGACAGAATAGGAAGTGGTGTCAACACATAAGCCGTAAGTGTAGGATTCACTTTCCACATGGTGAAAATGACCATAACAAACAGTACGATCAAGTTGATGGTATACATAATGGCAGGTCCTACATACATGCGCACGCGACTCACGTCTTCGCTGATCCGATTCATTAAATCACCAGTGTTGTTGCTTTTGTAGAAGGCCATATGCAAGCGCTGGTACTTGTCAAATATTTCGTTCTTCATATCAAATTCGATGTGCCTGCTCATCACGATGATGGTTTGGCGCATCAGATACATGAAAAAGCCTTTGAGCACCGACAGAGAAATCACTAAAACTGAAAACAGCAGGATGGCTTGCGTAAGGATGTTCTTGTAGGCATCAGCAAATTCAGGTGTATTGAAAGCGGGGTATACACTCAATGTATCTTGCACAAAATCAATGGCATACCGGATAACTTGAGCCGGGAAAATGGCGAACAAGTTTGAAATTGCCACAAAAACAATTCCTCCAAAAAGGTGGGTTTTGTAATTGCTAAAATGCTTGTTCAGGTATGCTAATTCTTTCATTCTATTTGATGGACAACTTTGCTTGTAAGCTTTGCGAATAAACTTACATTTGCCCCGCCTTTCAGAGGCGCAAATGTAGTCGATCACATTACAGACATTTATAACAGGTTCTTTTAAATTTAGTTGAAAGTGAATAATCAATCATCATCTCCTCTTGTTCAAATGGAGACCATGGGTCACGAGCAAGTTTTGTTTTGCAACGATCCATCTACAGGGTTAAAAGCAATCATCGGCATTCACAATACAGTTGTAGGTCCAGCGCTGGGTGGCACAAGAATGTGGGCCTACGCTTCAGAAGCAGACGCACTCACAGATGTATTGAGGTTGTCTCGTGGAATGACCTATAAAGCTGCGATTTCAGGACTAAACTTAGGAGGTGGAAAAGCCGTAATCATTGGGGATTCAAGAAAAATTAAAGACGAGGCGTTAATGAGACGTTTTGGTCTGTTTGTAGAATCATTGGGCGGAAAGTATATTACAGCTGAAGATGTAGGAATGACTACCAAAGACATGGAGTACATCCACATGGAGACCGATTACGTGGTTGGTATTCCAGAAACGTTGGGTGGTGGAGGTGATCCATCTCCAGTAACGGCTTACGGTGTGTATATGGGAATGAAGGCCTCAGCTAAAAAACTTTATGGAGGTGAAAGCTTAAGCGGCAAGAAGATCTTGGTGCAAGGAGCAGGAAATGTTGGTGGGTATTTGGTTAACCATTTGGTTAAAGAAGGAGCCAACGTGATGATCGCTGACATTTATCAAGACAACATCAAAAAAGTGGTAGATCGCAATCCAAGTGTAACTGTGGTTGATGCAGGCGATGTGTTTGCGCAGCAAATGGATATTTATGCTCCATGTGCCTTAGGTGCAACGATCAATGACGACTCAATTGCGCGAATGAAGTGCAGAATCATCGCGGGAGCTGCCAACAATCAATTGGCCAACGAAGCTCAGCATGGACAAATGCTACTTGAAAAAGGCATCATCTATGCACCCGACTTCCTGATCAATGCAGGTGGATTGATCAATTGCTACAGTGAGCTAGAAGGCTACAATAGAGACAGGGCAATGGATCAGGCAGAAAATATTTACGATACCACGATGACTGTATTGAATAAATCTGAAGAAGAAGGTAAGCCAACCTATCAGATTGCCAACCAAATGGCAGAAGACAGAATCAATAAAATCGCGCAAATACACCGAAGCCTTTAATGAATAAAGCAAGACCCGCATTAGTAAATAGAAGGTACCTACGCATTAAAATTTTCCAAGGTCTGTACGCGTATCATCGCACAGAGAATGCAGATCAGCTCAAATTTGAGCGCGAGATTTTCGAGAGCATCAATCGCCTGTATAGTCTTTACTTGTATTTGATCACTTTGATCATGCAAGTGGGCATCGCAGCAGATGAAATCACTGCAACCAACCGCAAGAAGAATTTGCCTTCACATGAAGACCTCAATCCGAATTTGCGCTTTGTAGAGAATCGAGTGTTTAAGATCCTTCGAGAGAATGAGCAATTGAAAACATTGGTTGAGCGTGCTAAAATCAATTGGGACAACGAGCATGATGACGTGCGAAGGATCTTTAAGTCATTCAAAGAAGACGAAGCCTATCGTTTATTTATGATTCGTGAAGACAACAACCTTGAAATTGACAAGGAAGTGATCATTACATTGTTTAGAGATCATTTGGTGATGAATGAGATTATTCATTCTGCTTTAGAAGAAAAGGATATCTATTGGCAGGATGATTTGCCCATGGCGGCCATAACTGTAATTAAAACCTTACAAGTGCTGCCAGATTTTGATGCATCTCATACAACCATTTTAGCAGACCTGTATAAGAATAAAGAAGAAGATCAGCTTTTTGCGAAGGAGCTGTTCAGAAAGAGCATTCAATTTGCAGAAGAGTATGGAAAGATCATCGCTTCGAAGGCTGACAATTGGGAAACAGAGCGCATTGCTTCGCTCGATCTACAATTGATGACCATGGCGCTGACCGAACTGGAGCATTTTTCGACCATCCCGGTTAAGGTCACTCTTAATGAATACATTGAGTTGGCAAAGGTTTACAGCACCCCGAAGAGTAAGGTGTTTATCAATGGAGTGCTCGATAAGTTAGTACTCGATTTTAAAGCCGAGAAGCGAATCAATAAGCGTGGAAGAGGATTAAACGAATGATTTGTTAACTAAATACAAAAGATGAGTAAGTATTACTTCTACTTGACTCTATTTTTGCCCATCTAAAATTAAAATCAAGAAATGAAAAGAGTATTACTAAGTTCGATTGTAGTGGTGAGTATGATGCTCACTGCTTGTGGAGGCGGTGAAGGATCATCTGACCAATCTCAACCAGAAATTACTACTGAGAACGTAGAGTCTACAACTACTATCGCTTATGCTGAAGAGGTGTATGATTTCGGAACAATTACAGAAGGCGAGAAGGTGTCGCACGTATTCAACTTTACCAATACAGGTGATGCTGATTTAGTGATTGTTTCTGCCAAAGGAAGCTGCGGATGCACTGTGCCAGAGTGGCCTAAGGAGCCTATCGCTCCAGGAGCTGAAGGAAAGATCAGTGTTGTATTCAACAGTGAAGGAAAAAAGGGAATGCAAAACAAGCGCGTTTCTATCGTAGCCAATACAGAGCCAGCTACTACTGCTGTTACCTTAAAAGGAGAGGTGATTTCTCCTGAAACTGCAGGCGAACCAGCTGAAGCAACTGAATAAAAAGCAATTATGTTACAGACAATATTTTTACAGTTTGGTGGTGGAGAAGGTGGAATCATGAGCTTTTTGCCGTTGATTCTGATCGTTATCGTGTTTTACTTCTTCATGATCAGACCACAAACCAAGAAGGCGAAAGAAGCAAAGCAGTTTCGCGAGTCGCTTTCAAAGGGCGATAAGGTAATTACCATCGGTGGCATTCATGGAAAAATAACTGAAGTAAAAGAGCTGTATGTGATGCTTCAGATAGCAAATGGAGTGGAAGTGAAAGTCACGAAGTCTGCGGTGAGCCCTGAACTTAGTCAAGGAACTGGCGACAGCGAGTTGGCTCAGAAAAATTAATTCAGTTGAAATTTTTACAAAAGCCCTTCTCAAACGATTGAGAAGGGCTTTTTTGTCTTCAACGCTTGGCTTCGGCTCCGCTCAGCCTGCGCTGTGGATTGATGGTTCATGGTTAGGAAGTTAATGGTTAAGGGGTTCGTGGTTAATTATAAATCATGAATTATCAATCTCACCTTTTCCAACCAGGAACTGAGGTTGCTGAAGGCAGACGAAAGAACCATGAACTATATAGCCATTTAGTGTGGCTTCTGTTTGCTTCGTTTCTTTTAGGCACAAAAGAAATGAAGGAAAACATCCTCTTAAGTTTTCTATTCATTCTTTTGGCTTGATCCAAAAGAAACAAAAGATCAAGGCTGTGAAATATTTCCGACCATACCAAACTACGCTCCAGGCTTGCCGCGATTTTAAACTCGTCCCGCTTTCAGCGTTCCTCAAACAGCAAAATCGCTGCGCAGGGCCGAACCCACGATCGCTCAGCGGCATGGTGCCCGAAAATATTTCAAGGCCTTTCAGCGCATCTAGCTGACCTTAAGAGCTGGCAACGAAGCGTTCGAAGCCTTCGCAACAATAGGCGTGAAAAGTTCTTAGTTCATGGTTAAGTGGTTTATTGTTATTCACAATGTAAGCGTCAGCCTGAGGTCGCTGACGAAGGAAGCAAGTCTCGAAGAAAAAGCGGTTTATGCATGAAATATTCTTGTCAATACCCGCTCTGTCTTCGAGACTGTGTCTGCTCCGCATCTACACCTGCTCCATCGCTAACTAAGGCGCAGGCGATCAGACTGACGCCAGCTTCTTTGGTAAGATTCAGTTTTTTCCTCAATCATTAATCATCAATCATCAAGGATGAATCCCCAATGTCCCATAGACAGTATTTTTGTTGAACCATACCGGGTTTTAATGTAGGTTTGACATCCATGCCAAGAGAGTCATTTTTTAGTGTTCGCGATATTTTTCAAGACAGAAGAAAACTTTTTATTTTTCTGGTTTGCTTGCTCTTGGCGTCTTTGAGTTGGGTGTTTATTTCTTTGGGTAAATCATACAGCTCTACACTGGTAGTTCCCGTTAAATACATCAACTTTCCTGAGAATAAGACATTACTGAATACCGTTCCGCAGCGATTGGCCGTTAACGTGAGTGGTTCAGGATATGATTTGCTCCAATTTGATCAACGCTTGACTGAAGATACCCTCATTATCAATCTCGATAACCTTAAGATCAGCGTTTTGGGTCAATACCAACGCGGCTACCTCGATCAAGCAGCGTTGAGTAAAGACCTTCAAGATCTATTGAATGGCACACTGGCCATTAATCGTGTGTTGAGCGACAGCATTTTTTTTGTCTTTGACCTGAAAGTTTCTCGGATCATTTCAGTGAAGCCCAAAGTGCGTTTTACCATCGCGAAAGGATATACATTGGTCGATTCCATAGAGGTTGTGCCCAATGAATTGGAAGTGTTTGGGGCGCTCTCAATCCTAGATACACTTTCTGCCATTGAAACCGAATGGACTGAATTGGGCGAGCTTTCCAAAACGCGAAAATTCAGGTCGGCAATTGCCAAGAAATACATTGGCAGTGACGCACAAACGAGCTATGATAGTGTATTGGTGATTGTAAATGTGGATAAAATCACAGAAAAACGCTTCATGCTCACACCGCAATTATTGAACGTTCCAGATTCGCTTGAAATGCTCACTTTTCCCAATGGAATTGAGGTTATTGCTCAAATTCCGTTGAGCAAATTTGATGAAGTGGTTGAGGAAGATTTTCAACTGACCGTGGATTACAATAATCTTGAAGAGGGCTACATGGTGCTTCCTGTGGATCTGGAATCATGGAATCCGATTGCCCAGCAAATTACCATCAAGCCACAGACGGTTGAGATAGTATTGACTCGTATTGACTGATGAAGGTAATTGGACTCACAGGTGGAATTGGCAGTGGTAAATCTACGGTAGCTAGAGTCTTTGAGTCATTGGGAATTCCTGTTTTTTATGCCGATCAATGTGGAAGAGAAGTGCTTGATGCTGATCCTGAAGTGAGGCGTAAAGTGATTGATTTATTAGGAGCAGATAGCTACAGACAATCTGGTGCTAACAGGAAATATATTGCTGATAGGGTGTTTGGAGACGATGGGTTACTTCAATCACTCAATGCAATTGTTCACCCAGCCGTTGGTCGAGCTTTTGTGACATGGAAGAACGCGCTTCCCACCACAACTGATTACTGTATTCGCGAGGCGGCCATTCTGTTTGAGAGTGGATCGCACAAGGATTGCGATCAAGTAATCTGTGTAGTTACTGATGACGAACTAAGAATAAGTCGTGTAATCGATCGTGATCGCGTAAGCAGAGCAGAAGTAGAGGCCCGAATTGCGAAGCAAATGCCCCAAGCTGAAAAATCAGAGCGGAGTGATTTTGTGATTGATAATTCGGGCAATCATTCTGTAATCCATCAGGTGATGGCCATTCATGCTAATTTGATGCAGGCTTAAAGGTCATCTTCAACGAAGTGTTTTCTTCAATGTCTTGCTTATTCATACGCTGCTTGCGCCACTTACCTTCTGCAAACATCTCTGCTTGATCGTTATAATGCGCACTGAATGGATTTCCACTTTGTCCTGTAGGATTGATGCTCAAACTATTTTCAATATCGGCAAAGTCAATCAAAATGCGCATGGCAGGACCGCTCTTAACGGGGTAGTTTACTCCATTGTCAATCCAAAACGCTTGCTTGTTGATCACTTCTTCACCG
>Ga0255773_10003764_pt1 | contig 13227 bp, 16 predicted proteins | sample 011ome_17_FD_179971 | JGI IMG/M metagenome (GOLD analysis project Ga0255773, IMG submission 179971) | Coastal salt marsh microbial communities from the Groves Creek Marsh, Skidaway Island, Georgia - 011502XT metaG (version 2) | ecosystem: Environmental > Aquatic > Marine > Intertidal zone >...
AGTTTGTACAGGTTGCTAACAGAGAATCAGTACGTGACACATTGTATGAAAACAGAATTAACCCACTAACATTTATTCCAGGTAGTGGCTTAACTAACTATGGTAACAAAACTGTTGCAGGTGCTACATCAGCACTAGACAGAATTAACGTATCACGTTTAGTTGCTTACTTACGTGAGAAATTAGAAGCAGTTGGTAAAACATTTATGTTTGAACCAAATGACACAATTACACGTAACGAAGTTAAAAACGCAGTAGAACAGTTATTAAACGATGTTACTGCTAAACGTGGTATTTACGATTACCTAGTTGTTTGTGATGAAACAAACAATACACCAGCAAGAATTGATAGAAATGAACTTTATATTGATATTGCTATTGAACCAACTAAAGCAGTTGAGTTCATCTATATTCCAGTAAGAATTAAAAATACTGGCGAAATAGAAGCAGGTAATGTATAAAATAGTATAATCATTATATACGCAGATAATGGCACTTCGGTGCCATTTTTTGTGATTGCAAGATGATAAATATTAGCATAACCAAGAAGGAGAATTAAAAATGGCGGTTTCATCTTTAACAAGAATGACTGTTCCTTTAGCGAGTGATCAGAGTGCTAGTACACAAGGCTTATTAATGCCTAAACTCAAATATCGCTTTAGAACGGTATTTGAAAACTTTGGTGTATCTACACCAAGAACTGAGCTAACAAAACAAGTCGTAGACTTTACTAGACCATCTGTGAGTTTTGACGATATCACTATCGATCTTTATAACTCAAAAATGAGAATGGCTGGTAAGCATACTTGGGAAGATGCTACAGTTAATTTACGTGACGACGCAGGCGGCAATGTTTCTAAATTAGTTGGTGAACAACTACAGAAACAGTTTGACTTTATGGAACAATCATCAGCTTCAGCTGGTATTGACTATAAATTCATTACACGTTGCGAAGTGTTAGATGGTGGTAACGGTGCTAACGAACCAGTAGTTTTAGAAACATGGGAACTATATGGTTGCTACTTAACAACTGTTAACTATAACGACTTAACATACGCGACGTCTGAACCAGCAACGGTTACACTAAACATTAGATTTGATAACGCAGTACAAACACCATTATCATCAGGCGTTGGTACAGGCGTTGGTAGAGCACTAGGTACTGTAGTTACAGGCTAATAGACTATGGCAGGCTTCTTCGATAATGTTCTGAAGGGCTTCCTAGGTAGCGACTATCTAAAAGATTATAGACATGCCAGCAAGACTTTCAGGTCTGCTGGTTATGGTCTAGCACCTAGAAAGAAGTATCTCTTCCATGTATATTTCAATGTTAATACTACTGAGATACCAGGTCTTACGAAGTTATTTGGTGCTAGAGACAGTTCACGTATTAGTGTACTAACGAAATCAGTACAATTACCCAACTATACGTTTGATGTTGAAACTATGCAACAATACAACAGAAAGCGTAACATTCAAACAAGAATTAATTACGAACCAGTAAATATTGATTTTCACGATGATTCAAGTGATATTGTGAGATCATTATGGTTTGCTTACTATAATTATTTTTATAAAGACCCAAGCCAAGCATACGGTGGTAATCAATCTACACAATCTACAAATAGTAGCTCAGGTGGTGTGTTTTCAGATATGATCAGTGGACTTATCCCTAATGATATTAGTGGTATACTACCTGGAGGCTTAGGCGGATTATTTGGTGGTTCCAGCGGAGGCGGTGGCGGCCGAGGAAATGCCGATGACCAAAATCGTAGAGATATTTATGAAAATGATAGAATAGGTAATGATTGGGGATACATGGGTGAGGGTGTAGGCGGTGCTACAAACAAACCTCAATTTTTTAAAGATATTACAGTTTACGGATTTAATCAACACAGTTTTGTTTCATATACACTGGTAAACCCGATCATCACAGACTTTAGACATGACACCTATGATTATTCAGCGGGTGGGGATACAATGACTCACGGAATGACTATCAAATATGAGTCAGTGAAATATGGTAGTGGTGCTATCGGTACTAGCCAAGTTCCAGGATTTGCTTCACCAGAATATTATGATAACGAGCCTAGCTCACTAAGCCGACCAGGGTCAACTAACTCCTTCTTTGGCCAAGGCGGTCTATTAGATGCAGGTGTAGGAGCATTTGAGGATTTAAGTTCAGGTAATTTATTAGGTGCCGCAGTTAAAGGTGCTAGAGCAGTTTATACTTACAAGAAAATGGAAAGTCCTAGCGACACATTTAAAGAAGAAATAAACTCAGAAACTAAAAAAGCAATTGGTGGATTGGGCGGTAATGAAAGAGCAGGCGGAGGATTTGCTTTTAATAAACCTAAAAGATCTGCACCTACTAGAGCAGAAGTAATTAGCCAACGTGCAGGATCATTAGCGCCAGTACCACAAGGTACATCTACAGCAGTAACAGGTTCTAGAGCAACAAGCAACGGACAAAATGTTGGTATAGCATCAGCAATGGCTGTTGATCTTGAGGCCGAGGTAATATCAAACCAAGAAGAAATACTTAATCCGCCTAACTGGCCTGAAGGCACTGTACTAGAAAGAAGAACTACATTAGAAGATGTTGATTTATCTGCAGGAGCAATAGCCGCGGCTAATTCAAATGCAGGAGCAGGAGCCGCAGGTGTATCTGGAACTGTAGGAAGACTTATAAGACAAGATGTTTATATAAGACCCGATGGTACCAAATATACAGCAACTCCAGAAATTAGCGAAGATATTGATTTAGATGCTGTAGCAATTATGGCTATTGCAAATAAACCAAATAGTCAGGTTAAACTAAAAACAGTTAATTCTCCATCGAATCCTGGATTGTTATCTAGCCCTACACCAGTAAATATTCAAACCACTAATTCGGTTAAGGTTAAATAAAGTTATGGGAACAGTTAACGTAAAAAAATCAACTACTGATTCATCTATAATCTTATTTGACAATTTCTATAAACGAGAAATTAAAGTAGATTCAGCGGACTACGATATTGTACGCAGTTACTTTAAATCAATATATCAAGACGCTGATATTGCTGATGATTTTACAGCAGTACTATTTCAAATTGCTCAAGGATATGAACGTGATGTTCATGAACTATTAGAAGAAATGAAAGGGCAAGATGGAGTAACTGTTAATGCTACACTAGCATATTACCTTAACGGTTTAAGATCAAAAGCAACTCTACTTGGCGTCACAGCAGTTCAACAACCAAATATCTATGCCGCCAGAAATGTGCAGGTGTAGTAGATGGCAAGATTCCACAAAGGTAAATTCACTGTAAAAAACATGGACAAATATGTAGGTAGTAAGATGCCTACGTATAGATCTAGTTGGGAAACGGCCTTTATGCAGTTCTGTGATACCCATCCTAGCGTGGTCAAGTGGGCTAGTGAATGTGTTAAAATCCCTTATATACACCCGTTTACAGGCAAACAAACAAATTACATTCCTGACTTTTTAGTCCAGTACCGTGACAAAACAGGTAAATTAATAACAGAGCTGGTAGAAATTAAGCCTAAGAATCAGAGCATAGTTGAAAGTAAAAATCAAAACCGTCGACTAGCAGAAACAGTAGCAATTAATCATGCTAAATGGGAACAGGCTCAGCGTTGGTGTAAACAAAACGGACTACGTTTTAGAGTAGTTACAGAAGAAGACATTTTTAGAAGTGGTGCGAGATAATGACAAAGAAACTAGAAGAGATCTTTAATTTAGATCCAAAAGAAGATGAAGTAGATGTAACGGAACCTTTGCCTCAAGAAGAGACTAAGGCTAAACCACAACTACCTCAAGAAACACTGTCAAACATAGAAAAGATTGAAGATGCACTGCCTAGCGTTAAAGGACTAGAAGCAGGTGACAATGAAATGGATGAGTTAGCGGAGATTGCTAAAAACTCATACAAAGACTTAATGGACTTGGGCATGAATGTTGATAGTCGCTTTTCATCAGAGATATTTGGTGTTGCTAGTGGTTTATTAGGACATGCTATCACAGCAAAGACAGCAAAAATAAACAAAAAACTACGCATGGTTGATCTACAACTTAAAAAAGCACAGTTAGATCAAAAAGAAAGACAACTCGCACTGAAAAAAGGTGAGGATAACGTTGAAGAAGGACAAGGCATGGTATTAGATCGCAATGAGTTACTCAAAGAATTGCTTAAAAAAGATGAGCCAAAAGAGTAATACTAGCATAAATACTGCCATAGGGGAATAAAATTATGAATAAAACATTTAAGCAATATTTAACAGAGTCAAGTCAAACTTACTCTTATAAAATTAAAGTTGCAGGCGGCTGTGATGCTGAATGCGTTAAACACATGGAAGAACAATTAGGTCGTTATGACATTATTAAAATGACAGAACCTAAAACAACTCCAGTTATGGAAGATCCATTAGACTTTCCAGGTGTTAAAAACATGGAAGTTTGCATGTTTGAAGTTGAATTAAACTATCCAGCTTCAGCAGATGAACTTTACCAAATGCTTGAGCAGTGTACACAGAAACCTAAATCACAGATCAAAGTTATTTCAAAACACTTTGCTGATAGTTGGGAAAACAACGAAGGTGCAGAACCTGAAGAAGGTCCACTATTAGAGAAAGATTATCCTGCAGAAACTAAAGAACAAAAAGAAGCAAAAGAAAAACATGCAAAACCAGAAGATCATATTGAAAATTCAGGTGATGCTAAATTCGAAGTAGCAGGAGGCACAACCCCTAGTGCTGAAACTACTAACGACTTACCTCAGGGCGACAAGAGTCCAGTGGGTAGTACTGAAAATAAGAAGCCAGAAGTTAAATCGGCGGCGAGATAAGAGGACTAAACAATGGACATGCAAAACGTATTAGACAAATTAAAACAAATTGAAAATCCTACAGAGGATACAGCGGCGGCTATTAAGTCAGCAGAAGCAATGACTAAAGCCCCTGAACCAGCAGTAGCTGAATCAGTTCCAACCACAGCAACGGGCGAAGGAACATACACAGAATATAAACCAGCTGAACCAGCAGACTATGCTAAACTAGCAGGTATTCCAACAATGGCAGTACAAACTGAACCAACTAACGAATCAGTAGAAACAGAAGAAGAAGTTTTAACTGAATCAGTTGAGGAAGAAGTTGTTGAAGAAGAAATTGAAGTGCATGAAGATGATGCACAAGAGGAAGAAGTTATTGCTGAAGGTCCAACACGTAAAGATTTTCAAATGGTAGCAGACTTAATTAAAAATGCTGAACCTGCTAAGAAAGCAGAACTAGCACAGCATCATGCAGATGTTTTTGCTAAACAGAATCCACGCTTTGATAAACAAAGATTTATGGCGGCATGTGGTGTTGAAGAATCAGTAGAAGAAGCATATGATCCAAATCATGTTGCTGGCATCATTAAAAAACACGAAGCCAATGGTCATGAAGTTGAAATGGATCCATACAAAGACGACGAAGCAGGATTTACTGTAACATTTAAAGATGGTTCACGTAGACACTATCACTATACTAAATCAGGCGTAAAAGTTGATTCATTAGAACCAGTTGACGCAATAGTTGATCCAGACGCTCCTAAGAGAGAACGTGGTCGTCCTAAGAAAGAGGCTGTTGAAGAAGTTGAAGTAGATGAATTAACAAGACAGTTTGAATCAAAACTTTCTGACTTACTTCCTGAAGAAGAAGTAGTTACAGAATCAGCAGAACAAATTAACGAAAGTATTAATGTAAGTCAAACAATCAATGATGAAGGACAAGAGTCAGTTAACATTAACGCTCAAGGTAATCCAGAACACATTGATATGGTCAAACAGTTACTACAATTAGCTGGTCAACCTAGAGGCTATGAAGAGTATACAGGCGAGCCAGAAGCAGAAGAAGCAAACGAAGAACTTGCTAATGCTCCTGATGTTAAAGTTGCTGACGTTGACACACAGTTAAACAAACAGTCAGGTGGTTTAAATGGTCCTAAAGACAAGTCAGCACTACGTGGTGACAGTGTTAAACTACACGACAGCAAAGATTTAGAAGAAAGCCTTTTAGACTTATACAAAGAATACAAAGGTAGTTAATACCATGCTTGTTCGTGAAGTATTAGAACGACCTAACACTGTAGAACAAGCGTTCCAGTATCACATTGACAAAAATATTCCTATCAGGGAGAATATATTTCGCCCTGGTAGTGACAACTACTTTGAGTTGTTTAACTATGCTAGACAACAATTTAACGAAGGTCATTATCAGCCTGATTGGGAAGATCAAGAAATATTAGAATCAAATATTGGTCAAGTCGTTACTCTTAAAAACGGATACAAAGTACCGTTAGATCAACCGTTCGCAGACGATGCAGTATCAGAAGCAGAATATCAAGGCAGAAAAGTAGAACTCAATAAACCTAAACGTGGTGGCAGTAAAAAATTCTACGTTTATGTTAAAAATCCTAAAACAGGTAAAGTTAAAAAAGTACAATGGGGTGACACAACAGGACTTTCAGTTAAGTCAGGTGATCCAGAAAGAGTTAAGAGTTTTGTAGCAAGACATAATTGTAAACAAAAGAACGATAAAACAAAAGCAGGCTATTGGGCTTGTCGTACGCCAAGATATAAAAGTTTAGGAGTCAAGGGTGGACAATGGTGGTAAGCCATATACTGACAAAGATAACATAAGAACTTTTAGTCAGGATGTTGAAGAACAAGAACTAGTTTGGCACAGAGATCATAATACTAGACTAGTAGAAGTAAAACAGGGTAAAGGTTGGCAAATACAGTTAGACAATAGTTTGCCAGTTAATCTACAAGAAGGCGAAGCAGTAGTGATACCAAAAGAAACATATCACAGACTTCTTAAAGGTACAACAGATTTAGTGGTTGAAATAACAGAATATGAGAGCTAAACAATTTATTACTGAACGAAATAAACAAGGTAAAGCAGTACCTACACATGATGCGGCATCGCCGGGTGCAATGACCTCAACTAATGCTGATAGGTATTATGGCTTATATCGTGCTAGTATGTTAATGGGACGTTACCCAGAAGCATTAGATGATATTGATTTAGAATCTGCTATGGGTAATAAAATGTTTATTGGCACATACACTCAAGAAGAAGCAGAAATGTACAAAGAAGCATGTAAGGCTATGGGCATACACGCAGAAGATATGATCAAAGGCCCTAGTAGTGAACCAGAAGATACAAACAAACAATCAACTATTCAACCATTTAAAGGATACCCTAGATGAAATGTAAATACTGTGGCTGTGCCTCACACTGTGGCCAGAGTTGCACTAACTGCTGGAACTGTCCAGACTGTCATTGTCATGATTGCGAAACAGATGTTACAGCAATAAACTACAACGACGACACTGACGCAAGAGATTAATAATGTTTGAATACAAAGTTTACATACAGAGAGTAGTTGACGGAGATACTGTTGACGTGGATATCGATTTAGGATTTGGCGTTATACTTAAAAAAGAACGTGTTAGAATCATGGGCATTGATACTCCGGAATCAAGAACAAGAGACAAAGTAGAAAAGAAGTTTGGTCTAGCAAGTAAAGCAAGACTAAAAGAAATACTAGGTAAAGAAGCAGTATTAGTATGCAAGGAATACGACGCTAAAGGTAAGTTTGGCCGTGTTTTAGGTGATTTTACTACAAATGATGGACGTATGGTAACAGACGTTCTAGTAGAGGAAGGTCATGCTGTAGCATACTTTGGCGGCTCAAAAGATGAAATACAGGCAAAACATCTTGTCAATAGAGAAAAACTATTACGAGAAGGTAAAGTTAAGTTATGAGATTTCAAGAAATTTTAGAAGCACATCCTAACAGCAAAGTCTATGACAAATGCTGGAAAGGTTATAAAAAAGTTCCTGGCAAAAAACGTGGTGAACCAGGTTCATGTGTTAAGGAAGAAAACCTAGATAATTGTAAACACGGCAAGTATTACTGCTCTACAGACAAAAAGTGGAAGTGTCGCCAAGGACCTAAACAATCACGCAGTTAGTACAGCATTCTAGTTGAACTAAAAAATCAGCATATCTAAAAAACCATATAAGTAATACAAACACTTATAAGGAAACAGCATGAAGTTCGACTCAGTAAAATTTAAACTCTATTATGATTTTGTTCTAACACAAGTCTATCCTGAACCAGAATCAGATTATCATAAAATCACTACACGAGAAATATATGATATTATGATTAAACCACTTAAACTTAAAAAGACAGCAAAAATATTAGATGTGGGCTGTGGTCCTGGCTACTTCTTGGATATTATGAAAGAAAACAAATATAAAAATGTTGTTGGGACTACAGGGTCACAAGAAGATATTACTATATGTGAAGACAAAGGACACACAGTACGCCAAGAAGATATTAGTTTCCTATCAGACAAAGATGAATCATTAGACTTTATATTTTGTAGACAAGTTTTAGAACACTCGCCATTTCCTTATATTACACTACTAGAGTACAATAGAGTTTTAAAACAAGGTGCTAAAATTTATATTGAAACACCACAACCTGGTTGCACAAGAAATCATGAAGGTAATCCAAATCATTATTCAATCTTAACAGATCGTATGTTAATGAACTTGATAGTTAGAGCAGGATTTGATATTGAAACATCAAACAATTTAGAATCAAATGCACTAGATAAAAAGACCAACGAAGAGTTTGTTGAGAGAAGTTACGGCATAGTAGCAGTTAAAAAACGACCAATCGACGTTAAATAATAGTATGAACATTGAAGAACTTAAACACTTAGCAGGTGTAAATAACACTCCTACAATGGGAGAAAATATAAGTCACACTGCCTCCGAGAAGTCTGCATACATGAAGAAGCATGGCATACAGCCAGGCACACCTGAGTGGTTTAAGTTGTGGTTTGCACAACCAAAGCTCACTGGTGAAAACCCAATGCCAAGGAAATAATATGGCTAAGTCATTAGACGGCGTATTAATTAAAAAAGCACACAAGAAACAAGAATTCACTAAACAACAGTTAGATGAGTTTAGGAAGTGTGTTGATCCTAAAACAGGCCCAATGTATTTTATGAGTAACTTCTTTACCATACAACATCCTGTGCATGGTAGCATGAAGTATTCTCCATACGAATATCAAGAACGTCTAATAGAAGCATATCACAACAACAGATTTAGTATATCAATGATGCCTAGGCAAACAGGTAAGTCAACATCAGCCGCGGGTTATTTGTTATGGTATGCTATGTTCAATTCAGATGCTACAGTACTAGTGGCCGCACACAAATATGCAGGTGCCCAAGAGATTATGCAACGTGTTCGTTATGCTTACGAAAGTTGCCCTGATCATATACGTGCAGGTGCTGTTAGTTATAACAAAGGCTCAATAGAATTTGACAACGGAAGTCGTATTGTAGCACAGACAACAACTGAAAACACTGGTCGAGGTATGTCTATATCAATGCTATACTGTGACGAGTTTGCTTTTGTGAGGCCTACTATTGCCCGTGAGTTCTGGACTTCAATATCGCCTACACTGACCACTGGTGGTAAAGCAATTATTACATCAACACCTAACTCAGATGAAGATCAATTTGCTCTATTATGGAAACAGGCCAACAAGTGTGAGGACTCACATGGTAATCCTACAGAATTGGGCGTCAACGGCTTTAAGGCATATAGATCATATTGGAATGAACATCCAGATAGAGATGAGAAGTGGGCAGAAGAAGAACGTGGCAAACTAGGTGATGAACGTTTCCGTCGTGAAATGGATTGTGAATTTATTATCAATGATGAAACACTGATAGCCCCTACAAAGTTAATTGATCTGCAAGGTATAGAACCTATTGAACAAATGGGACAGGTACGTTGGTATGAAAAACCTAAAAAAGGTGATATGTATGTAGTATCCTGGGATCCTAGTCTAGGTACAGGTGGTGACTATTCAGCTATGCAGGTTATTAACGCTAATACAACAACACAGGTAGCAGAATGGAAACACAATAGAACTACTATACCTGAACAGGTTCGTGTGTTTGTTGAAATTATTAAACACATTAACGAGTCTGTAGAAGATCAAAACTCAATATACTATTCTGTGGAAAATAATACTCTAGGTGAAGCGGCCTTGATCAGTTTAGCAGAGTATGGTGAGGACAACATACCAGGCATATTTTTAAGTGAAACTAAAAAGATGGGTACTGGTAGACGTTTCCGTAAAGGATTTAACACTACTAACAAGTCAAAAATATCAGCATGTGCTAAGTTTAAGAACTTAGTAGAGTCAGGCAAGTTTAAGATTAAGTCAAGACCTTTGGTCAGTGAACTTAAAAACTTTGTAGCACATGGTACTAGTTATGCGGCCAAACCTGGAGAGCATGATGACCTAGTCATGGCTACTGTGCTAGGTGTGCGTATGCTACAACAACTACAAGAATACCACAAAAACATAGGTGATAATTTACGTGATCATGATGACGACATAGTAGAACCTTTGCCGTTTATTATGATCTAAGATAAATACACTTATGATATCATTAGAAACTACAAGACAAAAATTATACGATTTACTAGTTGCTAAGAGTTTTGATTTAACTACTCGAGACGCAAAAGGTAAAGAAACGTCAGATCCTACACAAGCAGACCTATTCTCTTTTAACTACAAAGTTGGTGATAATAACTACGGTACAGTGGTTGTTACTATTAATCCATCAGGTGAGTTAGAAGTATTTTACGGTGATGTGCTTGGTAAAGGTATGGATTCAGAAGATAAAACTGATTGGTATGATTTCTTATATCAATTAAGACACTTTGCTAAACGTAACATGTTAGAGTTTGCTCTTAAAAACATGAACAAACTAAAGTATGCTATGCAGACTATGGCACAGGTCACTGAATCTAAATACTATGGATTTAAGAAGACATCATATACAAAACCTACCAAAGAAGCAAAACTTAAAATAGTACATTCAAAACCAATTGATGAAGAACAAGGTGACCAACGTTATAGAAATGTAGCGGCCTTATTTGTAGAAACATCAGAGGGTGAGCGTTTCAAACTACCATTTACTAAACTATATGGTGGTCGTGCTATGGCAAGACACGTATCAGAAGGTGGTAATCCATATGACGCATTTGGTCAATACATTTGTGAATTAGTCAGTGATATTAATACATTAAGCACTTTTACAAGATATGCTCGTGGGCATGAATGGCAAGACTCAGAAACAGCAGGTCTAGCAGAACGTGGCCTTAGACACTTTGGGGACATTAAACGTAAAGTTAAGTCAATGATTGGTAAACGTGGATATCATAAAGCATTTGAAGAATTTAGCACTACAGACAAACCACAACAAGAAGTTGTAGAACGTGTGCGTGAATTATTCACAGAAAGATTATTAGATCAAAGAGTAGAGTCAGCAATACCAGTGTTGGCTAAACTTGAACTAGAGGGTAAGTCAATGAAAGAAATTAACGAATTTGAACAGTGGGCAGAAGACATGTCCTACGACGTAAACGAAGGATTTGATCCAGAGTCATATGAAAAAGAAATTGAATATGAATTTGCTGGTGACGACGGTGAGCCAGGCTACGGTCATATACAATGTATGGTTAATGTAGTTGATGGACGTCCAGTGGTAGATCCTAAATCACTAAAAGCAACATGTAACGGTGATGGTAATAACAAACTAACAGACGAATGGTGTACTAGCATGGTACAACCAGGTGGTGAAGAACATGAAGAAGCACTGTTAGCATGTCAAGAAGAAGCTGACGATGAATGGGCATCAAGAGATGTTGACGTACCAATGGAAGATGCTGAATTAGACGAAGGCAAAATGAAAGGCCTAGCATTAGATATGGAAGAACTATCAGACGAAGAGTTTGAAGAAAAGTATCAAAGCAAAAAGTCTGATTGGCAAGAAGTACAAAACAAAGACTTAAGAATGGATCCTGATCAACCAGCATACATTAAGAAAATGAAAGATGTTGCAGGTGTATTAGCGGCCGAAGGTGAAGAAGATGATGAAATAGAACCATTTAGCTCAGATGACTATGATGAGTATGGTGTACGTCAATCAACATCATTCAACACTCCGCCAGAAAAAATGAAAAAAGTTAAAGAAGAATACGCACCTTCAGTAGGTGATCTAATTGTTACAGGCAAAGGTACTCGAGGTACAGTTGAGACAGTAACAGATGAAGCAGTTGAATTTAGAACAGAAACTGGTAAACTGTTAAGAACTGCTGTTTCAAATGTACAACCAGATGCTGTAAACGAAGAAGACTTTGAAGAAGGTAACGAATTTACACTAGCTCTTGCTAACGCTAAACGTGATGGCAAAAAAGAGTTTGAAGTAGATGGTAAAGTATACAAAGTAGAAGAAAACTACGCTGAGAGATTAAGAACATTAATCAATTGGTAAACATGTAATTGACATACCCTCAAAGAAAGCACATAATTTAGTTTATGTGCTTTTTTTATGACCATTTGGTAAAATATACCAATATTATCGTTGACGGGATAAATAAATTATATTACACTATTATAGTGTTTTATTAGGCACATTTTAAGGCAAAACATTATGGCACATAAAGGAGAAATACACTATGGCAAGTTTAGCAGATATTAGAGCAAAATTACAGGCCGCGGAAAACAACCAAGGTCAACAAAATCGTTCAAGTGGCGGTGATAACGCAATTTATCCACACTGGAACATCAATGAAGGTACATCAGCAACAATTAGATTCCTACCCGACGCTGATCCAAACAACACATTCTTTTGGCAAGAACGTAACATGATACGTTTACCATTCAACGGCGTTAAAGGTGAAATGGATAATAAAAACGTATTAGTTCAAGTTCCATGTATTGAAATGTGGGGTGAGTCATGCCCAATTCTAGCAGAAGTTAGAACATGGTTTAAGGATTCATCACTAGAAGAAATGGGTCGTAAGTATTGGAAGAAGAAGTCTTATATATTTCAAGGCTTTGTTAGAGAGAATCCATTAGCAGATGATACTACACCAGCTAATCCAATTAGACGTTTTATTATGAGTCCTCAAATCTTTACTATTATCAAGTCAAGTTTGATGGATCCAGACATGGAAGAATTACCAACAGACTACAATGCTGGACTAGACTTCCGTGTAACTAAAACACAAAAAGGTGGTTACGCTGATTATACAACTTCAAACTGGGCTAGAAAAGAGTCAGCATTGTC
>Ga0255773_10003784_pt1 | contig 13173 bp, 9 predicted proteins | sample 011ome_17_FD_179971 | JGI IMG/M metagenome (GOLD analysis project Ga0255773, IMG submission 179971) | Coastal salt marsh microbial communities from the Groves Creek Marsh, Skidaway Island, Georgia - 011502XT metaG (version 2) | ecosystem: Environmental > Aquatic > Marine > Intertidal zone > Salt...
TGTTCAGGTAACTGGTGGTGTCTGTTTTTTGTTCAGGCAATTGATACGGATAAAGCGATTGACCGACGAGTTTCCATTCCCCTTCGACTTTTTCTAAAAGGCGCATTTCGTGAGTGTAGGTTTCTTTGCCATCTACTCCTACCGAAACCTCATCATGGTTTACCCAAGCTTGATCGCCGTAAATATTAAATTGAAAATTTGAAAGATAAGCCTGCCCCCCCTGGCCGGTCATTTCCGCAGAAGGGTTAATAATCACTTCAGCCGGAATATCTAGAAGCGCTCCTCCCCCTCGGTTAATCCATACTTTATTATAGAATCGTTCTTGCCAACAAGAGGCATGCTCAGCAACATCTCCTGAACGCCACGTTCTAGATTCTTTTTCTAATAGATCTAAAATCTCAAGGGTATCACTTGCTGTCTGAGCCTTTAAGGTCGCAACAGAAAACACGGAAAATAGAAGCCAAAACTTATTCATGGTTAGAATGTTAGGTAGGTATTAAGCTATTGATTATTTTAGAAATGCTAACCAATTTTAACATCATGGAAGGACTACTTTTCGGCGCCGGCCTGTTTTTAGGTCTATTTTATTTAGGTCTCATTCTAATTTACATCATTGGGGTTTGGAAGGTGTATGAAAAAGCAAATCAACCCGGATGGGCATGTCTGATCCCGATCTACAACATATGGGTACTTCTTAAAATCGTAGGTAAACCCGGATGGTGGATCTTACTCTTACTTATCCCTCTAGTCAACGTAGTGATTGGAATCCTAATTACTCATAATCTCTCGAAAAGTTTCGGGAAAGATGTAGCCTATACGCTCGGCCTTATTCTATTACCTGTGGTATTCTATCCACTATTAGGTTTAGGGGATGCAACTTATAGGGGGCCAGCAGAAAATAATTAAATTCAGATATGCGCGCTGCTGTAGAAAAACCTGGAGAGCAGATTTATAGCAATTATACCGAAGAAGACTTTGCAGTATGGAAAGGGCTTTATGAAAAGCAAATGTATAATCTTCAAGGTAAAGTCGTCGATGAATTCAATCAAGGTATAGTGCATCTTAATTTCAATGCGGACGAAATACCAAACTTTGAGAAAATCAATAATAAACTTTTAGCCCTCACAGGATGGTCCATTAAAACGGTACCTAACCTGGCAGAGGCAGATCTCTTTTTTGAACAGCTTTCAAAACGTAGATTCACCTCAACCTGCTGGCTGCGTTCTATGGAAGAATTCGACTATCTCCAAGAGCCTGACATGTTTCATGACGTTTTTGCTCATGTACCTATGCTCTGTAACAAGAAATACACTGATTTTTTTCACAAGATTGGTCAATTAGCAACTAGTTTCCATAATCAGGAAGCTGTAAAAATGCTTCAACGCCTTTATTGGTATACTATTGAGTTTGGAGTTCTTCAAACTAAGGACGATTTGAAAATATATGGCGCTGGCATCATCTCTTCTGTTGGAGAAATCAATAATGTTTATGGCGGATTAGCACAAATCAAACCCTTCAATATTCAAGAGGTCTTATATACCCCCTTTGAAATTGATAAAGTTCAACCCCTTTATTTTTACATCGAATCATTTGATCAACTTCAAAAAGCATTAGATGGTATCGAGATACTCTTAAAATCGTAACAAATTGGAAGTACCTTGGTCACTATACTAAACAACTACCATGAATTTTGCACAACAAAGTATTGGCTTCTTAGCCGTAGTAATGCCCATTATCATTATTGCGATCGTGTTTTTCTTCGCTTACCGCATCAATCAGGAAAAGAACCGTACCCTTCTTGAAATCTCCAAGAATCTTCAAGACGCCGAACAAATCGCAAAACTTACTGAAGCTATTGGTACTGAAAAGACCTCCTCTCTTCAATTAAAACGAGGCGGAATGTCCACTCTTTTTGTTGGAATCGGTCTCTATCTTTTCGGAATGTTTTTCTTAGGTGACATTTTACGAGGCGCAGGTGCACTAGTCACTTGTATTGGTTTAGGCATTTTTCTTGGCGGATATTTATTTCCTGATAAAGGAGAGAAGTAATGCCCAAAGTTGTAATAAAGAAGTCATTCAAAGACTTCGAGAGTCAAAAAGCTAGAAGCTACTTCTTTTATTCGAGCTAAATTAATCAGCTTCGAAGTCGAAAGAAATTTCGACCTTTGAATGCTATGAAATTAAACCAGCTGTTTCTATTCGTCTGCTTGCTTTTTGCAGGGAGTGAAGCGCTTATCGCTCAAGAAGAAAAAGATTCGCTACTCACCGTAAACCTAAATGAAGTAGAAGTAAGCGCCCTTCGAGCTAAGGTCAATTCGTTTAATGCACCCTTATCCTTATCTGTAGAGGCAATTTTACCAAATTGGGCCGGGCCTTCACGATCACTTCAAGAATATTTAGGGTCTATACCTGGTGTATTCACTCTTAATAGCAGCAACTATGCGCAAGACTTACGAATCTCAATACGAGGTTTTGGGGCAAGAGCAGGTTTTGGTATTCGCGGAATAAAATTAGTTGTAGACGGTATCCCTGAAACTACTCCCGACGGACAAGGTCAATTAGACAATCTCCCACTTAGTCTTATTCGTGAAATCTCTGTCATTCGAGGCCCAAGTGCACTTCGTTATGGAAACGCCTCAGGAGGAGTTATTGCGATAAATACCCAATCACCGAGAGGTGAAGGGTTAAATTCAGTCAGTGTGCTAACCGGGGGCTTCGGTCAAAGACAACTATCCATCACTAACGAATTTGGGAAAGATAAGAATTCGTATCTACTACACTTTACCTCTCAAAAAATCGAAGGCTTTAGAGAGCACTCGGCAGTTGAAAATAATCTCTTCAATTTTAGATCAAATCACAAGCTCTCCGATAAAACCAAGCTGAGTCTACAACTAAATCATGTCTCAAGCCCCATTGCCCAAGACCCTGGAGGACTTTCCCTTGAGGAATTTCAATCTAACCCATTCTCAGCCCGAGGATTAAATGTGAACTATAATACCGGAGAACGACTAACCCACTCAAAGATTGGAGTTTCGGTAATCAGCCAGATCAGTGCGAAGACCGTTTTGAATACTTACGGATTCTATTCGGGGCGAGATTTCGACGCCTTTCTTCCCTTTGAATATGGCGGAGTGGTAGATCTAAATAGATCCTATGGAGGTCAGGGCAGTTCGTTAGAATACACGGCAGGTGATTTAAAATTTCAGATCGGATACGACTGGGCCAGCCAAAACGACCACCGACAACGTTATAAAAATTTAAAAGGTATAATTGGAGAACAAACACTCAATCAAAAGGAAATCTTTAACGCCCTTGGCGGGTATCTATTCACTCAATGGCAAAAAAACAATTGGACACTTAATGGAGGCCTACGATACGATCAAAACATCTTATCCATAAAAGATCGATTTTTAAGTAATGGCGATGCAAGCGATGAAATAAACTTAAACGCCCTTAGCCCACAAATTGGATTTTCTTATCAACTCAGTAATCTAAGTTTTTTCGGAGGTTACTCTAGCGCATACGAAACCCCTACTTTAAGCGAACTAAGTGCCACAGCAGATGGTGAGGGCGGATTTAATCCTAATCTTACTATTCAACAGGCAAGACAGATCGAACTCGGGATACGTTATCAAGGTTCTAAGTTGAAAGGATCGATGGTTTGGTATACTATTAATACCCTTAACGACATCTTACCTTATGAATCAGCCAGCTTTCCTAGTCAAACCCTTTACCAAAATATTGGAGAAACCCTAAGAACCGGAGTCGAATGGGAAGCCAGCTACCAACCATTCTCTAGTCTAAATATTCAAGCGAATTATAATAGGGCTTCTAACACTTTTAAAAACGGTGAATTCAGAAACAATGAATTACCCGGAATAGCAAAAGACTTCGGGCTTTTAGGCATTTCAAAACGTCTGTCGAAAAAGCTGAGTATATTGTACAAAAAGGTCTATCGAAGTGCGATTTTAGCCAACAACGAAAACTCAGTAAGTATTCCGAAAATGGGTATTGATCATTTAGATTTGGTTTGGTCTTTTAAAAAAGTAACCCTAACCGGTGGAATTCAGAACCTTTTCGATAAAACATACAGCGACAATATCCGTATTAATGCCTTTGGACGAAGGTTTTATGAAATGGGCTCCCCACGTTTATTTTTTTTAAAAATTAACAATTAACTGAAAATACCCATATTATTCTTTAATGACTTTATGAGTGGTCTTAACGGTAGTTCCATTAAGGGTAATGAGGTATAGTCCTTCAGGCACATTACCTAGGGTGGTTTCAATGATGCGGTTAGCAGGAACACTTAGGATCTCTTTCTTAATAATACTTCCTGATAGAGAAGTTATCGATAGGGTTACTTCCTTATCACTACCGGCTACAAAGAGTTGTAGTGGTCCTGGTGTTGGGTTAGGATAGACCTTCACTTCTTCAGAGACAAAGATCTCTTCAAAGTAGACGCCTTGACAGTCAAGAGCCGTAGCTACTTCAACTCTATTCATACCAGGTTGTAAGTTCAGGCTAAGCTTGTCTTCACTAGTTAAGAAGGTCTTACCGTTAAGGGTTACTTGATACTCTTCTGAACCAGATAGATCGAGCTGTAGATTACGAGTACTTACATCGATTCTAGAACTCGCAACTAGAGGAACTGGTTCTGAGATCTCAATGGTATAACAACGCTGGTAATCTGATACGCCATCTACTGTTACACAGATCGTGTAAATCCCTGCGGATAGATCAGAAATCGTCTGGGTGTTATCAGTCAATGCTACTGGAGCCTGGTCATCGATCGCATAACGATAGCTGTAATCCGTATTCGATGAACTAATTGTTATCGAACCATTCGATGAGTCAGGACAAGTAGCCGAAGTAACCGCAACTGAGAAGGTATTCGCAGGTAAAGCAAAAACCTCGCAGCCTTTAGTGTCTACCGTTACTCCAAGTTGTGAATTAGGACACTCGTCATTAACATCTTTAATTAAATCATTATCGTCGTCATCATCTGCATTATCTCCGATACCATCTCCATCAGCATCATAAGCTTCGGTTGGGTCTAGAGGGAAGAGATCTTCGGTATCTGGAACTTCATCACCGTCATCATCGGTATCCGCATTATTTCCTATTCCATCTCGGTCAGTGTCTACTGACTCTGTAGAGTTGTATGGGAAGGTGTCTTGTTCATTCACCACACCGTCCTCATCAAAATCAATATCGTTGTCTCGATACTTTTTGATTCTTTCAATACTAGATTCATCGATCGTAATTACAAAATAGTCTGTAACTTCCTGTTCTCCTTTATTACCATTGGGGTCGGTAACAGTCAACTTACCGTATAGTAATCCTAAATTGGCATCAGAGAGGTCGAAGTCATCTATGAAAACATCCCCAACAAGTTCCCCAGTATAATTTTTGAGCACAGTTGAAGGAGCAATAGAAAGATTTATATTCGGATAGCCATTACTTCTTTGTCTAGGGTTTCTAAAATTAGAGGTAGTTGCTTGTCCGGTTTCATACTTATAGCTTCCACCTTCGTCTTCAGAATTATACTCGATATCTATAACTAAATCATCTAGATTGCTTTGCCCCTCATCTTGAAGATTCGATCTCGTGTAGTATGCTGATGGGTATACAACATCCTTGGTGTATGCGGTTGTCTTGGTGGCTATTAAATTTGATTCACTATCGACCAGCTGAACAGTAAGATTTACTTCGCCATCTAGAATTCCTGTTGTATTCAAATTAGTTAGAACAACCTCATTTGCATTTAGTGTCCCCTCATCACGAATCACTGCACCTCCACCGAATCGGGAGTAAATGGTTGCTACATAACCTAGCCCCGCACAAGGCATACATGATAGTTTTACACTTACTGAATCTACATTATTGGTATTGATAACTTTATCAACGATTTCAATTTCTAATGGTTCATCAAGAACAATATCAGATTTTATGACATCGAAGCGAACGTATTCAACAAAATTATAGTTCCTAGTATTCCCTACCTTATCTAAAATTGTTATATCTGAAATACCCCATAATCCAGGGGCTGATCCAGCAGGTAGCACTAAATCAAATCGATAATTTTTCCAATCAGAATTAAAAGCAGGACTGGTATTCCAATGATCCAGATCGGGATGATTCATGGTAGAATTACCTGTTTGATAACCATATCTATTACCTTGCGGATCTTGTAAGGTTAAACTAACTTTATATACACCAGACTCATGCCCGGGAAAGTCAGATAAATCGCGGGCATTAAAGTTAATATCTACTCTAGTCTCTCCATTTGGAGCATTTGGGTTTGTTGGCGCTGCCGAAACCTCTATATTATTTAGATCAATTTCAGGCTTAATAATATCCGGAAATTCGGTTTCTATGTATACACTGTCTCTAGCAATAGCTTGATTACCAGGTGTTTCATTAAAATCCTCTGGATTATTCTGAAAATTAAGGTAAGCAAAATTTTGTGCCACATCTGCTGTGTACATTTGAATAAAGTTATAGTAACCTGTCGGGTAATATTCCTCAATCAGGAAATAGCCTTCAAGTTCCTTTTCAATTATATCAGGTGTTTGAGTCTCAAGGTATACTGATTTAAAATAGGTTTCAGATTGTTCGGGGTTTGGGAAATCAATTCTTAAAATAGATCCGTTATAGCGTAATGGATCATTTTCTTCTTCAATAGTTGTGCTAAGTTTTATTGCTTGATGCAAATCACCCTCTGGATCTATTCTCCCATTGGTGGTATTAAATTTTGTGAAACGATCTTCTACTATTTCATATTCGAAATCCAAAAATTTGGGAGGGATGATGTCCTCAGAAGGGTTTTCAACGTAGAGCTTCATGCCAATAGTAGAGGTATTTTCATATCTCTGATTATTTGCTTGATCCCAAATCCTCGCACTCACTAAATTCCAATATCCACTCTTCGCGAATTTAGATAAAGTACCTTGACCGGTGAGTACAGAATCAATAGTCCCGTTAACTGGTGAAACACCAATATCAAAAATCGTTCCTATTGAAGAGGCAAACCTAAAATAACCTCCAATACCTCCATCGATTTGGGGATCATCAGAATCTAAGGTTACTTTCAGTTGCACTATCTTGTCCTCATCTGATTTTCCGTTAACTTCCAGTTCAATTCCGATGATTTTACCAGGATAGACGTAATCCGGAAAAAGATTATAAACAGTAAAAGTGAGATCCTCACGAATCTGTGCAACGTAGCGAGTGCCATGCATAATTCGATCCCTAATAAATTCATATTTCTTAATAGAAACATTTATGAGTTTATCTGGATTTGTTAGATAAATTGCTATAGACTCTGCCATATCCTCATTTGGATTTTTAGCATGAGCGTAAGCTGAAACAAACTCAGTAGTGTTATAAGTTGACCATCCTGTACCAGAAGTAGGATCCTCAAACCATCCACCAATTTCTATCCAATCATCCTTTGTAGTATCATCAAAAGAATATGCCCAAAGAAAGTGAGCTTTTTCGTGGAGAATAAGCCTTCTAACATCACTTAATATATTCCTCGATTCACCGTTTATTGAAGCAAAAGCTTTGTAAATAAACTCAATAGTGTTCAGACCTGTCCAGGCAATAGCGGCGGCAGGACGATAGGTGGGATCTGGGTGCTCTTGTCCGTCTATTCTACGAACCAAATATTTCAGGCCATCTTGCTGGTGAAATCCTTCAGGCAATTCTTCAAAAGTGGCAAGAATCTCTAGTTTTTCAGAGTTATAAAATTCTTGGAAATTAGATCGGTCTTCTGACATCAAATCTTCCAAAAAGTCTCCTGGCTTCAAAAATTCAATACCAAATCGCTCCCTTGCAATCCAATCAACCATTTGTTGATCGCGAGCGAAATCAGTGATAAAGTTGATAACAGTATGATATAATCTTTTTGAAAAGAATTTACCTCGTATACCATCCAATTTGACAATTTGAGGTTCAGCATAGGTAAAAGCACTTTGGCTAACTGTTGCGTGTTTGATACCATCAACGGTTTCGATAGCTATATCCTCAAATATTTCATCATTCGAAAGATAGAAAACACCACGCACATTATCCCCTTGAGTATAATCCACCTCACTGCCCTCTCCGTAAGGATGATACGGTAGATTGGTAAACATTTTGTATAATCGATAGGCATCTTCATTTGACCAAGGTTCGACATCATCTGAAAGAAGAATTCCATATTCATTCCTCAGTTTTATAGCAGAAAACCCTGTGGGAACTGAAACCGTATCATTCAAAACAATTATTTCAGTAGGCTCGGCAATATATGACTGTGTAGAATGCCCTGCAGCAGAACCATCATCACGCCAATTGTAGGTATAGTTATCATTTAATACTGGTGTTAGTACTACAGAAGCTGAAGTAGTTTCTGGAAAATCGAACACCGAGGTACTCGGAAAAGTATAACCCGTAGCATCGATACTTAATGCCCATTGCCCTTCAACCAGGTCGCTAAAAGTTGCGGTGGAGGGGCCATCTGTATTGTAGTGGACCCATTCTTTAAAAAAATATTCAGAACTTTTCTGAACAACTAATCGAATTGAATCTCCTTCCTTTATTCCTGAAACAGAGACCTCAAAACTCTGAGATAGCCCTATTTGCCAACAAAAGAAAAGCGCTAATAGAAATTTAAATCTAATGATATGGCTTGAATTGTAATTCAATTTCCTCCTATAAATAATTCATTATGAAGCAATTGGATGCTTAAAAATTATTTAATAGACAATGGAATGAATAATGAGAAAATAAATTGATTGCCTGTATTAGAAATTCTAGCATCAGAAGCCTCAGTTATCCCTTGTAGGAAATTAAATTCTTTTTCTTTAAGACCTCGCTCATATCGAAGCTCTACCTTTACATTTCCTAATGAAACCCCCGCTCCAAAATTTGCCAAGACTCTCATTTTCTTAGAACCCTCTTCGAGTACTTGGTCCGCGTATTCTGAATTTAATAAATTTTGAAGTACAGGCCCTGCTGTTAGGTAAAGGGGACCCAAGACCTTCATTCCTAAGTTTAAAGGTATGTCTAAGGACTGTGATTCTAAATCTCCTTCATCAAATTTGGTAATAGTAGTCGTATAAATTACTTCTGGTCTAAAGAAGAACGAATTTGTGCCATATTGCTTATAAAAACCAACATGAAATCCAGTAGATGATAATGGGTTTGTTTTAAACTGAGCCAAATCTGCGTCGAATGATTCATTGGATGCGTTATTCAAGCCAGCTTTAATACCAAATATATTACTAGCTGATTGCGAATAGCTCATTGAATAAGCGCCGATAAGTAATGCCAATGTTAAACTAAAATGTTTGAAAGTTTTCATCTTTATATACTTTTGAGTTTGCGTATTGAAGATACAAAACTTTAAAACACAAAAACTTAGAAAATTAAATTCCTAGATTTCTGAATTCCTTTGAAGTCCAAAGGTAATCGGAATACTGAAAGGAACTTTTACAGGACGCCCACGTTGTCTACCCGGTGTCATGTTTGGAAGCAGACTGATAATACGCAATGCTTCAGCCTCTAGGTTTTTGTCTGGACCTCTCATTCGAATTCCTCCAATGGACCCATCCTCTTGAATCACGAACATTACATTCACACGACCCTGAATACCCATCTCTTGAGCAATTTCAGGATATCTAAAGTGCTTACGGATGTGTTTTTGCATTTGCTCTTGAAAACAAGCTTTTTTATCGTTAGCACCTTCACAACCTGGGAAAACAGGCACAACTTCAATATCCGCAAATGGAATTGAAATATCTTCTTCTACCTCTTCAACCTCTATTTTATCTTCAGGATCTGATTTCTTTAGCAAGCTAATGTCAGGGGCTTGCTCTTGACTAGTTTCATCAGTAACAATAACTAACTTAGGCTGGGTATTATAAACCTTATTGTCATGGGTGAATGATGCGCTTTCAATAACTAGTGTCCCACTACTTCGGGCTTTTAGAGTATAATTATAAGACTTGATGAAATCTCTTCCCTCTAAATCGGTTGAGGAAATAGATCTTGATGGCCCATATAATACCTCAAAATCTTTGAACAATGGAGGTTCAAAAGAAGTAAAGTCTTTATTCATTTCAAATGAAACACTGATCGGTTCATCTAAAAGGTATCTGTCCTTATTTAGTACAGACTCATAATACAGCTTTTCAGGTTCTTTCTTGTTCGATACTATTTCACTGTTTTCAATATCAATATGTTTTTCAGGCTGAATCGGGCTAATAAAATCAGATGCACCTTTTATTTCATCTACAAAGGAGCTACTTGAAAGCACCTTTACCCGACTACTATCTGTTGAAAATTCAAAGTCTACTTTCCCTTTCCATAGCTCAAATTTATCATCATAACCGCTATAATAACTAGACAGTTGATCCAAAGAACTCATAATTGCTGCCTTGTAGCGAATGTGATCATATTCAAATAAGAGAAGTTCATCAATTTTAAAGGGAATTTCTTCAGCATATCGATCTTGTTTTCGTTTCTTATATGAATTAGAAGGTACCGCTTCTATTGAACCGTAATCAATGGTTAAAGTCCCATCACTAAAAATGATTAGGTCTACTTCATATTTCCTAAAATTATAAAAGGGTAGAGACGTCTCATCGCTCATATGAGCGTTTAAAAAAATTTCAAGATTTTCTTCAAAACAAGGTTTGAAGGATTCAGTATGAATAATACAACTGTTAAAAAAATTTTCAGTTTTTTGTGCCTGAAGAGCTCCGAAAAAAAACAAAATTAAAAGATACTTCATTATAAAAATTCTAAACAATCTTCAACTAATTTTATGTTTAATTCTTGCAGAAGTTTAAAAGAATTTTCTGCTTGTTCAGACTCCAGTAAAGATTTAAATCCGAAAATCATTTCAGAATCATTCTGGATATCATAATACTGACTATATAAGGTGATGCATTTTGCTAATATTTCCATCTGGCCAGGTTCACTGCGCAAACAACTTTTTAAAAGAATAAGATTATCATCATTTGATAACGTAGAAAAATACTTCTGAATAAAAGTCATTACCTCAATATAGGTGGTTAACCTTCTTCCTAAAATTCTATAACTGGACAGTGTTTGCTGAAAATAGTTATTGGTTAAATATTCGCCATCTTCATAATCAATAAAATTATCTTTTGGGAGGAATTGGTTGAATAAGAAAACTTCTCGATGCAAAACATCCATAAAATTCTGTTTATTTCTGATATAACGGATTTTATTTTCGTTTTCTATAACCGATAAATTTTTATCTATAATTCGTTGATTTTGAATTAAATTATTTCTTGCATCCTTATCAAAGGAAAACTTAATTAGGTCCACATCTGTCTTCAGTGAAAGTTGTAAAAATTTACGAAGAAGACCTGAATTTGAGTTGAGCCAAGGATCATCTACTGGAAATGTATTAGATGGATTTTCCTCGGTATTTTTAGATAAATAAAAATCTAATCTCGTTTTTAATGAGGCTAAGAATTGACTAGTACCTTTAAGATATAATTGACCTAATTGTTGAGTAAGCTTTGTTTGTTCGGGATTTAATTTAACGATAATATTCAGGACACGATTAAGCTCTAGAAGCTCTTCATTAGTATTTGTCTGATCGATGTATTGTGTCATGTAGCTTCCATTTGGCAACCTAATCTTTCGATCCATAATATCAAATGTGTGATTACCCGGCATAGTTCTTAAATAAGATATTAGATTTAGTGTATCTAATTCAAATTGAGGAATTCTATAGATAAGGTTTGAATTACTCTGATTTATGAATGCAGGATAGCTTTCAACTAGCTGAGAAAAATACTTCTCCAGTGTACTTTGAAATTGTTTTCGAGATTCTATCTGAAGTGCGTAGTAATAGTATAAACTGTCCAGATTTTTATTGATTGTTGAATAGTTTTCTTTAACCATTTTTGAGTTTATCTCAATAAACTCTTTTCGTCGAGAGGTTGTTATTGAATCAATTTTTCTCTTTTGAGAAGATATTTGGTCTTTGGCACTCTGATATAAGGAATCAATTTGAAAACGCTTTTTAAATAATATTAATGTCGTGTCCTTAATGAAGCTTGTGCGGTAATCTTGAGTTTTACTAGATTCATGGTTTTCTATTAAAAACTCAAATGTTTGTGGATTAAATAATCCAACTTCATAACTCCCAGGCAATTCCTTTTTGTTTAAAAATTTAATTTCTAGGTTCTTATATTTCTCAGCAATAAGCGAACTATCCCTTGAAAATATATAATCATCCAAGGACCGTTGTTTCACGGCTAAAATCTCATTTTCAAGAACCTTTATTAATGAATCATATTGAGCAAACAGATTGCTAGTAATGAACAACAGAATAAAGAGTAGCAATTTGGAAGTCCTAAAGACTGAAATCATATGATTGAATTATTCAGGGCCGTACAAAAGTTCATCTTTAAAAATAGTTAAAGATTTTAACTAAATTGCTTCTTATATTATCTAGAATACCTTTCTATTATGAAATTTTATATTTCTTTCATTGCCTTTTTATTTTTTTCCTTTTCGAATCAAGTGCTACTCGGACAAACCTATCTAGAAGTTCAATCAGATACTATCTATGGTTCAAAACAGGAATTTGATGGCATTAACTCTGAATTATTTTTAAAAACAATTTTGGATTCTCAAGGATCCGCTGAAGATCTTTATTCCAAGTCTTACAATTTCATTTTAACTCGCTACAATTATGACAAATCCAAAATATTAAACTCGAAAAAAGGAGAATTCTTAATATTTGAACATGTTGAAGAGAACCTAATTTCTTATAAAACTTTCATCTCAACTAAGGAAATGAAATTACGCTTTCAAATCAGGTTAGATTTTAGAGATAATAGATTCAAATGGGAAGTAATTGCCTTAGAGGGTTTTTTTGAAAATGATCTTTTTGATCAATCGGTTCAAGAAGTTTTAGGTGGAACTGGTTCATGGGTCAGTATTTCTAAAACATGGAAAACAACAAATCAAAACGGAAAATCTAATATCTGGACAAACGAAAACTTTGAAAATTTAAGAGTCTATTTCGAAAGCTTGATAAAGGATCATTTATCTTTCCTTAAAAATGCGGTGAACACAAAAATAGATGAGTCAAATGATGATTGGTAAGGATCTTCAATAGTGTTAGTTGAAAATTATTGT
>Ga0255773_10003785_pt1 | contig 13173 bp, 6 predicted proteins | sample 011ome_17_FD_179971 | JGI IMG/M metagenome (GOLD analysis project Ga0255773, IMG submission 179971) | Coastal salt marsh microbial communities from the Groves Creek Marsh, Skidaway Island, Georgia - 011502XT metaG (version 2) | ecosystem: Environmental > Aquatic > Marine > Intertidal zone > Salt...
CCCAATTTTATAAACGTAGGACCGAGTTCAATAATCTGTTCTCTCGTCCATGCACCAAACTTTACCTGATCTTTTTGAAATTGTTTTCGTATCAAAAATTCACCAGCAAACTTCCACGTCCTAGTTTTATGTTTTGATGGTGGCTTTATTGAAATGGGTTTTAACGCACATAGTGCCATCTTATATTACACCATGAAAATTTTTCGGATGTATATAATAAGTGATATGTGGCAAATATTTTTAATTTTGTACACATCTTATCTTATACTCGGACCACATTGGGAGTCAAGACTTATAGAAAAAAAACCTTTGCGAATTGTTGATTCAGTTAAGGAATTTTTTAGACGGTCTATATTTATATCGTACGTCGCACTTTTATACACTGCGTGGTTTTTATACACACCATCTTACAAAACACTCATGAATGCACTCATGATATCAGGTGGCGCAACATATGGGTATCATTCCAGATGGGGCCCAGAAACCCCATTTCCCATGCATGTACTTTTAAATATATTTTTACTAATTGTGGGAATTGAATATTTAGACGTACAAACTTTATTTTCATTCTTACTTTTAATAACGTATCATCTCACGCGAGATTTGTTGTATATTTCTAAATAATAATTGTATGTATATATAAATGCGAGTTCACGTAATAGGTGCCGGACCAACCGGTATGTCAGTCGCATGGGAAATACTCAGATCGACAGACCATCAAGTTACAATATACGATCGTAAAGAATCTGCAGGTGGATCATGGTGGGAACCATCCGGAGGTAAACGAGATTTACATGCACATAGAATTGTTTTTGATAACGCATTCGTAAACACGAATAGTTTATTCGAAGAAATGGGTATTGAATGGGATGATATGTTTCAACCCGTGGATACCGATGTATATAAAACAGTATTTAAAAACCTTAAACCAATGGATTATTTGACTTTAGCGTCACTTTCGGTACGTGTTTTAGCACAACCTGGAAAGTACAAACGTATAAGTCTCAAAGACGCACTCGGAGAACTTTCCGAATCGGGTGAAAAATTACTCAAAGCTTTACCTTTAATCATGGACGGGGTTGTTTGGGAAACCATGTCAGCATTTGAATTTGTAAAAAGTTTTGATCACGTGGGTATGTCTAAACAATACGTTCAAAAAGTTTCGGGTAAAGTCATGTCCGACAAAATGCAAAAAGCACTCATAGATAAGGGTGCTACATTTATGTTTGGTCACGACGTTGAAAAAGTACATTACGAAAAAGATGGGTACGAAGCTACTTTTACAAACAAAACAAAAATAAAGGATGATATGCTTGTTTTATGTATAGATAATAGTAAAGCGTTACAACTCGTGGGTGAGAATTGGGGTAAAGATACCCTTAAGAAAATTGGACCGAGTACGTACGGGTGTATTAATATTTTATTAGATTATGACGAACCAATTCGTTTACCTAAAAGTGATTTAGAATATACCATGGAAACCGAGTTTAATTTACAACCCGTAGTCCTTAGTGACGAAAAAACAGTTTCGTGTGTTATATGTAATCTCAATGAAAAAGTTTTATCGACCGACCCAGAAACATTAAAAACTGAAGTCGTTAAACAATTATGTGTACCAAAACCAACAAGTATTCGTATAGGGTGGGGTTCATATTGGAACGATGGGAAGTGGTCGTTTGAACAATCATCAGGGGTTTTGAGTTTATACGGACAAGTTCCATTTTACGGGGAATCTTCGAAAGTTGCTTTATGTGGTATGATGTCTGAAAGAAAAACACCTTATTCGAGTATAGAAGCCGCTATAGAAGTAGGAAGATCATTTTGTCATGAAACATTCGAAACGAGAAGACCATTACAACCAGTTTTAATTACACACGTTTTATTTATACTTATAGTTTTGTTTCTTATTATAATATATACACGTAAAGAATGACTTTACCGGTCACTGTAACTGTTTATGAACCAATGTACGACTATAATGAAAAAAAATATATTAGAATATCTTTACCCGATAAAGTAAGAGATTATATCAGGGAATTACACGAACATAAAACAGATGTTGTTTTGTTTCCCCAAAAACTAGATGACCCATTGGAAGGTAACGTTTTAAAAGTTAAGGTCCCGTTTAGGTACCGTCGCGTTATGTGTAATGTTGATGGAGATACACCTGTTCAATCACTGAAAAGAGGTGATACAGTTCTCACTGAACTTCAATTTAATGGAGTTTGGAACGCTCACGAACATAGCGGGTATTCGTGGGTACTAAAATATATAAAGTATAAAAACTAATAGTAAGAAATGAGTCTTACACGCTCGGGATATCTCACAGGTGAGACACCAGAAATCAAAAAGGAACTCACGGTACGTGCCGTTGTAAATACAGAGTTCGGGTTTCCGCCGCCTCCCTTTAAGGTATTCAGAAAAACAAAAACAGGTCTATGTGTTCCCCGATTTTACGGTGAAGAAAAGTTTGGTAAAGCAAAAGAAGATCGTCGTCCTACACCAGTTAAAATATCTTGTAAATTTAATGGAAAACTTCGTGATGAAACACATCAAAATGATGCTTTGGCTGCAGCACTTAAATCTGGACACGGCGTTCTCTCACTTCCTTGTGGCTTTGGGAAAACGACAGTATCCTTGGCCATAGCGTGTAAACTCGGATACCGAACCATGATTGTCGTACACAAAGAGTTTCTAGCAAATCAGTGGAAAGAACGTATCCAACAGTTTTGTCCAGGTGCCACTATAGGTGTAGTACAACAGAACAAATTAGAAACAGATTGTGATTTTGTCATTGCTATGCTCCAATCACTTTCTTTGAAAGAGTATTCATTCAATGATTTCGATACTATTGGTACACTTATCGTTGACGAGGCACATCATATATGCGCAAAAGTATTTTCCCAATCCCTTTTTAAAATATGTCCTAAACATATTTTTGGACTCTCCGCAACACCGACCCGTAAAGATGGTCTTACTAAAGTTTTACATTGGTTCATGGGACCAACATTCTTTGCCGTTGAACGTGAAAATCAAGAACAAGTCGAAGTGTTTCCAATTGAATATAGATGTCCACGTTTTCAGGATCCACCACCGTGTACGCGGTTCGGTAAACTTTCATTAGCGACCATGATTACAGAACTTACCGAAGATCGCGGGAGAAACATCGTTATAGCAAATCTTATAAAAAATATTGTTAAGGGGACGCGTCAAGTTCTCGTATTAAGTGATCGTCGACACCACTGTGAAGTACTCCACCAAAGTTTTAAGAAAACGTCGGGACTCTATATGGGTGGTATGAAAGAAGTTGATTTAGTCGAATCGAGTAAAAAACAAATCATATTTGCGACATTTAGTCAAGCACATGAAGGTCTCGATATACCTTCACTCGATACGGTTATACTTGCGACCCCTAAGTCTGATATTGTACAATCAATTGGAAGGATTATGCGTGAAACGCACGGTAAAAAGAACAATCCGCATATTTACGACATGTTCGACCAATGGTCTATATGTCACGCCATGTATAATAAACGTCTCAAAGTGTATCGCCAAGGTGGATTCAAAATACCAAAACAAAAATCCGAAGAACCTAACGATTTCAGTAAAGGGAAATGCCTCATTTTACCATGAAAATAATCACTCGTATTTGTAAGAATGGCTGGTTGTAATACAGGTCGTAATATACAAAAGTATAAAGGTTCTGGTGGAACTGCATCCACACTCCAGGAAGCTTTAGAAAATAGTAACGTAGCTACAATAGATATAAATCTCATATCCGGCGCCAAATTTAGGGGTGATGGGAGTGCTTTAACAGGTATATCAGGTTCGGGAGGAGCAGTTGGAAATTTACAACAAGTTACGAATCAAGATAACCAAACAACAAATTCAATCATTATTACAAATACGGGAACGTCTTTAACAACTTCCGGTACCATAATCTCATCGGGAAATATAACTGCACCTTCTTTTATAGGATCAGGTACATCACTCACAGGTATTGCTTTAGCCATCGATACATCAAGTAACGCAGCTCGGGTTAGTGTTTTGGAAACAGACTTGACGAGTAATGTATCAAGAGTAAGCGGGTTAGAAACGGATTTGACAAGTAATGCATCCCGAGTTAGTGTTTTGGAAACAGACTTGACGAGTAATGTAGCTCGAGTTGGCGTTTTAGAAACAGACCTGGCGAGTAATTCTACGAGAATAGGAACTGTGAGTACAGACCTGGCGAGTAATTCGACGAGAATAGGAACTGTAAGTACGGACTTAGCGAGTAATTCGACAAGAATAGGAACTGTGAGTACGGACTTGGCGAGTAATTCTGGAAGAATAACTACGGTAGAAATAGACTTGGCAAGTAATGCTGGAAGAATAACTACGGTAGAGACAGACTTGGCAAGTAACTCGACGAGAATAGAAACTGTGAGTACAGACTTGGCAAGTAATTCAACGAGAATAGAAACTGTGAGTACGGACTTGGCAAGTAATTCAACGAGAATAGGGACTGTAAGTACAGACTTGGCGAGTAATGCTGGAAGAATAACTACGGTAGAAACAGACTTGGCGAGTAATGCTGGAAGAATAACTACGGTAGAAACAGACTTGGCAAGTAATGTAGTACGAATTGGTGTTTTGGAAAATGAAGTACAACCCGTAAATAGAGGTGGGACTAATATAACATCGTATGGCACCGGAGACATGTTATACGCAAGCGCTCCGTCAGCTTTGTCGAAACTTACACCCGGAACTTCTGGATATTTTCTAAAAACAAATGGTACAGGTAACGCACCTACATGGGAAAATGTTGCCGATATAGGTTCGGCAACACCGGCAAATTTATACACAGATGATTTTATAACCGGTGGTCCATGGAGTGGTATAACTGATGCAAATATTAGAGTTTTAGGAAATGTTTCAAATTTATCGAACCAGCTCGTGGCGCGCGATGATAAGGGTGATATATTTGTTTCGAATGTAAACGCAATAAGAATTTATGGTGATGGTACATTTCTCACGGGTGTCGCTTTAAGTACAGATTTAACAAGTAATTCGACGAGAATAGGGACTGTAAGTACGGACTTGGCGAGTAACTCGACGAGAATAGGGACTGTAAGTACAGACTTGGCAAGTAATTCAACGAGAATAGGGACTGTAAGTACAGACTTGGCAAGTAACTCGACGAGAATCACGAACTTACAAAATTCAACTATAATAAGTAATAGTTCGGGTATAACAAATGCATTTGAAACGGGTGATTTGATATATGCATCGGGTCAAAATACACTTTCAAATTTAAGTATAGGTTCTACTAGTCAGGTACTTACAGTTTCTGGTGGTGGTATTCCAGTATGGGCTGCTCCGAGTGGAGGAGGAGGTGGAGGTTACTGGACACAGCCAAGTGGTACTACGATTATACATTACAATACTGGTAATGTTGGTATTGGAACATCATCTCCGGCGTACCCATTGGATATTACAGGTAATATGAATGTAACGGGTGGTTTACGTGCAAATGGTTCCACGGGGTCGAGTGGACAGGTACTCACATCGAGTGGTGGGGGTGTAATGTCTTGGTCAACCATAACTAGTAGTGGTTTGAGTCCTTGGACAACGTCGGGATCGAACGTATATATAAGCTCTGGTAATGTTGGTATTGGAACTACAACACCAGCGTACCCATTAGATGTTAATGGTACAGTAAATGCAACTTCATTTAGAGGTGATGGTACGAATTTAACAGGTGTGACTGCATCATCAATTACAACTGAAGCGTCTCGAACTATATCTATTTCTAAAATTAGTGTATTACCTGCAACGTGGAAAAGATAATAAATAAAATGTACATAATTCATAAGTATGAGCAATAACAACTCATCTGCATTACCAACATCGTCAAAATTATCAAGAGGTATAAAAGGTTCTATACAGAGAATTTTTGTAGGTGAAAAAAATAATAATCAAGTTGTTGTATATAAATATAATATAATAACTAAATTTTGGTATAAAGAGTACACCATAAGTTCACCTGATTCGTCCATATTAAAATTTGGGTTTTCTTTAGCAGGAACAGATGATGCTTCTATAGTAGCTATAGGAGCGCCAGGTACTACAGAAGGTCGAGTGTATATATATGAAAAGGATAGTACAGGAAGCGGATGGTCACAAAGAGGTGGTACTATTGCACACCCAGTTAGTTCGATTTCATCTGACGGGTTCGGGCATGCTGTTTCATTATCACAACATGATGGTAATATTCTCGTTGTAGGGGCACCTTTTTATAACCAACAAACACCCGCTTTTGCAACATCTTCTGATTATCCAGTTTGTGAAGGGCGTGTTTTTATTTTTAAATGGGGTGGGTCTTCGTACTCTTTGCAACAAACTATTAGTTCACCTTCGGGTACTTTATCAACTAGTTTACCCGCTTCATGGAAAAACTTTTATTTTGGGTATTCTCTAGATATATCAGATATAGGTAATATGATAATTATTGGTTCTCCATCTATTAGAAAATTAGATGATATAGCTAAAAACAATCAAGAAACAGGTGATTTATTCTTTGACACATCAGTATATGATGAATATTACAACGCCGTTGAAGTATCTGACCTCGAAACCGCGTGGGAACATACCGGTAACGCACACGTGTATCATAATCATACTGTTTTATCTGGTGGTACCACATGGACCAGTAATGTAAATGTTACCGGAGTTATAGGCGTAACTTCAATAGGTGGTATAACAGTAGATACACAACCAGAAAAGATTCGACCTTTTGAAGCTGTTGGTACATCTGTAGGTATAAATAGAGCTGGTACCCGTATATTTGCAACAGCACCTTACAGTTACGGTACTTCAAATGCGTCACCACAAATATTTTCTGGACGAATCTATACACTTGAATGGAATTATGTAACAGGTACATGGGATGAAATGGGCACAATTAATAAACATATTAATGGTGGTATTAATTTTAGATTACTCGGATTTTCTGCAGAATTTGACGGTTCGGGTAATAGAATTGTTGCAGGTGCACCAGAATGGGTATCAATAAAAAGAAAACTTAGGGGTCACGTCGAAATATTCGATTGGAATGGTGATGCATGGGTAAGTTACCCTACCAGCTCCGTCAGTGTTGATTTAAATACAAATTCACATTCATCTTTTTATTTTTATGAAAACATGCGACTCGGTGACTCTGTATCCGTTGATGGAGAAGGTGAAATGATAGGTATAGGTATGGGTGAAAATAACATAAATTACGGTGGTAATGTATCTCGACCTTCACAGTTTAGTGTTCATGGAATCATATATATAGGTGGTGCGACTACAACTGTAGCTGGAAGTGATTCGCATATTCTTACAGGTACATCTAATATTTGGGTATATAATGTCCCACAATCTATGATAGTTTCAGGTAACATGACTGTAAGTGGTTGTATGCAAACAACTGGTATTGCTGTGGGATCAAACGATGATACCGATACGTCTAGAAAAACTATATTTTTCGGTGGTACAAAAGCTGATAACGCATACGATTATACTGTTATAGAAAATCGCGTTTACGAATCTGCGGAAAAATCGGAACTACTCATATTTAAAGGTGATAACAACGCCGACTTCAACGGGGGAGGAATATATGGACCAGATAGAATAAGATTAAAAAGTGGTCAAATATGTTTTGATTTAAATACGGGGTATGAAAGAGATGGAGAAGATATACGTTTCACCATGAATAAAAATAAACTTCAAGGTGGACAATTTGGTGTAAATACAGCTTCACCGACGGAAGCCATAGATGTATATGGTAAAATTAAGTCTTCACAAGGGTTTATAGGACGTGGTGAAGAATTATTAGGTCTAGATTTACACGATAGTCTAATTAGAATTAATGACAGTACAGGTATAGCAGGTTCATCTTATAATGATCTCATATTAGGAGAAATGAGTATGATTTCGTCTTCAACTACGTACCCAACAGTAAATTTAACAAGTAATGTGGATCAGGGATATACGGTACTCAGCTCATTCGACGTTACTAATGCATGGAAAGTATTTGATTCCTCATATACCGGTTTCAATACTTGGCAACTTGATACTGGAAGTGCAGACGGAGCTCAAGGTACTCCTCTTTATACGAGGTTTGGTCCAGAAATTGGTTACTATTTTGGTAGTACAGAAAGGTTTCCTGGGTACCCGGGTGAATGGATTGAGATTCAAATGGCTTCATCCGTCCCTAAACTTTTACTCACGGAAGTATTAATAAACGTACCAAGTAGTGGATCTTTCCCAGTTAATTTACATGTATTTGGAAGTAATAATGGTACAGATTATTACCATATACACACCGAAATAAAACCATGGTCGTATGTTGCATCTACATTTACAGACGTTTCTGCATTTACAAGGACCCCTTCAATTAATGAAACAGCGTATAATAAGTTTGTTCTTATATGTTCTAGAGCAAGAGTCCCGCATGATGGAATTTATTGGTCTAACGTACGTTTAAAGGGTAATACTTTATCAGCGTTCAGTCAAAAATTAAAACTCGATAAATCTGGTAAAATTGGTATATTAAATACAAACCCAGCATACCCATTAGATGTTAATGGTACAGTAAATGCAACTTCATTTAGGGGTGATGGTACGAATTTGACAAATATTACAGCAGGGAGTATAACATCCGAAGCATCCAGAACTATACAAATTTCAACAATTCAAGTTCAAGGTGGAAGTTGGGACGTCAGATAAGTATAAAATTAATATAACTAAACTATAGTGTAATGTCTTTATTTAATTCAGTTAGTAGTAATAATACAAATAATACATCAGTCACAGACGCTGGATATAGTGCATCAGTTCGTAATAGTGAAATATTAAACAGTTGTATACCTACTGAATCTAAATTGTCACGAGGTAAAAAGGGTCAAATTCAGAGAATATTTGCAGGTGAACCACTAAATAATTTGTGTAACGTATACACTTATAACGAAACAACAAAACTTTGGTACCATGAAAATACAATTCAAGGTGATCCAAGCCGTAATGGACCGGTACTGTATCCCCCAACTTCACTTAGTAGCAACACGAGCACTATTGGTGGTATAACTTATACGACTACTAATTCTGTGTCCACCCCGCACCCCACCCAAACCTTTTTTTATGACGCAAATAATATAGATTCGTATAAAGCGTTTGGTCCATTTAATACAGAATCTTGGAAAAGTGAATCAATCGGGAATGTGATACAAAGTTATCCAGATTCTTCCGTCTCACCGGCAGGAGGAGTACCATCGAATTGGGTTGATGGTGCATATTATGGTTATCAAGGTGTAGGAGGTGTAAGCGGTGAATGGATAAAAATACAGTTATCAACTGCAATTCAACCTAGTAAGTTTAGGCTACAAAAAGGTGGAATTTATAATAATGAACCTGCTACCATGACTATATTAGGGAGTAATGACGATACTAACTGGACGAATTTAGGTAATTTTACAAATTCGACAGCGCCTCTACCAGCGCTAGAAGATTGGATCGATACTCTTACAATAAGTAACACATATACATATTTTGCGTTTGTATTTACATCAAGACGAACCACTAACTGGACCTCAGGTGATCCGGAATACATAGAAATATACTCGTTATCTTTATTTACTAACTATCCAAGTGAAGATTTTGGTAGATCCCTCGACGGGACGGATAATGCAGATATGGTAGCTATAGGTGCACCCGGAACATGGTTTGGCTCTGTAAGTAATATAACAGGTTATGCTCGTGTATTTACTAAAGATAGTTCAGGTAACGGATGGACACAGAGAGGTTCTGAAGTATCACAAACGGGAGGATTTGGACACTCCATTGCATTATCGCAATACGATGGTAACATATTAGTCGTTGGTGCACCTTTCTATAATACGTTAACACTACAAAACGGAACAGCGCCCGCCTTCGATACAAATGGTGGACTTTACCCAACAACGGAGATTAATTATTATAATACACCTGTATCAGAAGGTAAAGTTTATATATACAAATGGAATGGTTCAAACTATACTTTGCAGCAAACATTAGATTCACCTTCATCGCCTTTATCAAGTAGTGTCATACAGCCTTCGTGGAAAGGTTTTTATTTTGGATTTTCATTAGGTATAACGGATATAGGTGATAAGATAATCATAGGCGAACCATCGTTCAGAAATATATGGTCTATACTTGATCAGGCGACGTCGGCTTTTCACACAGGTAATGCACATGTTTACGATAATTTTTCTGTTTTATCTGGTGGTACAACCTGGACCAGTAATGTTTCTATAACATCTATTATAGGTATAACTGGTATTAATTCTGGAGGTACAGATCACGATTATTACCCTACAAAAATTAGATGGGGTGATACAGTTGGCGCATCTGTAGATATAAACAGGGCGGGTACGCGTATATTAGCAGGTGCTCCTTCTAATTACGGTTCATTACCTGAATCAGATGATCGTCTCGATTTGGCGGGGAGAATATTAACATTCGATTGGGATCCGATTAATGGTGTATGGAAAGGGATGGGTTTAGACGAATATAGTCAACATATAAACGGATTCAAAGAATATACATTACAGGGGTGGTCTACACGTTTTGATGGTTCGGGTAGGCGTATAATTTCTGGATGTAAAGGTAGTGTTGTATGGACATCAGTTGTAGAACCATCAAACAATAGTGGTATTGTTAATGTATTCGATTGGAATGGTGATAATTGGGTAAAATTTCCAAACGAAACTATTGAAGTATTGGATTATAACGTGGATAGTAATTTATTTGTGACGACTCTGCATTCATTAGGAGAATCCGTATCTGTTGATGGTGAAGGTGAAATGATAGCTATAGGAAAATCTGAACACCATTACTCTGTAATTACACCTCCTTCTGGTGGTCTTAGACCAAATGAGTTTAGTGTAAATAATATAACATATATAGGGGGTGCAACGACAACAGTAGCTGGTTCGGATAGTCAGGTTGATACAGGTGGATCAAATGTTTGGGTATACAATATCGCTCAGTCTATGGTTGTTAAAGGTAACGTAACGGTTGGAGGATATATTCAGGGAACTGGTATATCTATAGGTTCAAACGATGATTCAGATACATCTCGTAAAAGTATATACTTTGGTGGTACAAAAGGAGATAATAGATACGAACTTTCAGTTATAGAAAACCGTGTTTATGAAAATCTTGAAAAATCTGAACTGTTACTGTATAAAGGTGGTGATGGGTTTGATTATGACAATGTCTATAATGAAACAATGGGTGAAATAGAACCGGGTCCAGATAGAATACGATTAAAATCTAGTCAGGTATGCTTTGACTTAAATCCGGGAGATGATAGAACAATAGATAATACATCGATTAAGATGCAGCAAGACTCAAGTGGTAGTGCTACTTTAGGTATAAACCTTAGTGCGTCGGTTTTACCATCTGAAGCTCTAGATGTAGTAGGAAAAATTAAGTCTAGATATGGATTTATAGGTCCAGGTACATTATTGACGGGTATAAGCCTTGATCATGTTAATTTGGCATATTCACCTAAACTTAACAATTATGGATCAGCCTCATCATCTTCATATTGGGGGGAAGCCGTGGTCGGATCCTCCCTTACATACCCACTAGTTTCTTTGACCTCATCGGACATTTCAGAATCCGAACCGGTATATGTAACCTCGACTAATACGCATTATGCACTGCAAGCTTCTCACAGTTCCAGTTACCCGGCTTATTACCATTACGGTTGGACTTATGGAAGTTATCGGGATTATAAGGTATGGGATGGAGTCGATCTTGGTGACTATACTTTTTTTGATATTGGTAGTTACCTTCCCATTACAACCTACTACCTAGATGTTGCAGAAAAAGTACCAGGATTTAAAGGTGAATGGTTAGAATTTACTATACCGGAACGTGTAATTGTTGAAGAATTAGACTTTTATGTTGTAGATAGATTTCATTTACCGAGAGCTTATACCTTTTTTGGTACTAACGATGGTGGTGTAACATATAATGTTATCAAAGAAAGGAGATTTCAAAATTATAATTGGGGGTCTGATAATAGTTGGAACAATATATTTACAAGAACCATAGATGCAAGTGTCGACGACCCATATAATACCTTTCTTATTATTATTCATTCTAATTCTGGAAGCCAAGACCTTACAGACGCAAATGGTCCCCCACTCGATAGTAGGATGACAATTAATGGTATTAGGATTAAAGCCAAGGAAGTTACATATACACAGAAACTAAAAATTGATAATACAGGTAAAATTGGTATATTAAACACTAATCCATCTTATCCGTTAGATGTTACGGGTGATATAAATGTAACGGGTGGTTTACGTGCAAATGGTTCCTCGGGGACGAGTGGACATGTTCTCACATCAAGTGGAGGGGGTGCAATGTCTTGGACTAATAAATTTTGGTCATACGGTACAGTCTCACATCCAACTGTTACGATGACTTCCGCGAGTTCGGGTGGATATGTAGCATCGGCCAATAGTAATTCTAGTGGATCCGATGCGTATTATGCATTTAATAATGTCATAGGGGCAGAATCGTGGATGGATAATGAGTGGGCGTATACCGGGTCTCCTACTGGAACTTATGATGGTAATAGTTATACAACATATGACGGAAGCTCGCAGTCATGGGGTCAATGGATACAGTTACAGGTTCCAACGAGTATAACCATAGATTCAGTAAAAATTGCACCTCAGAATTTTAGAAGTGCAAACGCTCCAACCGAGGGTAAAATTTTGGGAAGTACGAATGGTTCGACATGGAGTTTAATACATAGCTTTACGGGACAAACATATACCGACGGACAATATACAACTATCTCGTTTAGTAACTCAGTCGCGTATTCATATTTTAGACTATCTGTTGAAAGAACTGGTGGTGGCTCAGGTCCTGGACCTGGTTCCTTGAGAATTGGTGAATTAAAATTTACTGCACCGTCAACCACAGATATATATTATAATAGTGGGAACGTCGGTATAGGAACGATAAGTCCGGCTCACCCTTTAGATGTTGTTGGTAATATAAACTGTACAGGTACGTTATCAAAAGGTAGTGGTTCCTTCAGAATAGATCACCCACTTGCAAATATGAGTAATACACACAATCTTT
>Ga0255773_10003787_pt1 | contig 13171 bp, 27 predicted proteins | sample 011ome_17_FD_179971 | JGI IMG/M metagenome (GOLD analysis project Ga0255773, IMG submission 179971) | Coastal salt marsh microbial communities from the Groves Creek Marsh, Skidaway Island, Georgia - 011502XT metaG (version 2) | ecosystem: Environmental > Aquatic > Marine > Intertidal zone >...
AACATATTTATTTATAATTAATCTAAATAAGCATAAGGCATACGCTAGTACACCCTATGCAATTACTACCTATGCAATTACACATATATTGAATTGCTCATATATTGAATTGCTTATCTATTGAATTTACTTTCCTGTTAAATACAGAAACAATCCTAAAAAAAACATTGCGCATCCCAATTCAATCATCGCATTCATTTTTAAGGTTATCAAAACTAAAATCGTGTTCGTATGTCTCTTGTAGTAACGCACAATACGCTATTTGTGTTATTGTAGTGCATTCTTCATCAAAATGCCCAAAATCCATTGTATGCGTTTCCCATATTATATCCATGCAATCTTTGTAGTATATACATGCGTTATCAATTTCATGATATATAAACTCTTGAATATCATCATCATCTAATATCCTTTCATTCTTAATTTCCTCAATTAACTCATCTTTTAAATCGCTAATCCAATCGTTTATTCTAAATTCCATTTGTTCTTATTTTATTATTCAATGATTATCCTTGCATGCAACGATTATCCTTGCATGCTATGATTATCCTCACAATTAGGGCAATTAAAATTATCTCTGTCAATTACCCAATAATATACACCGCAATCGGCACATTCAAATTTCTCTACTTGTTTATATTCCATTTATTTCCTTATTTATGTTATCCTTATATAATTGCTGCATCTCTGCATTACCTTTCTTAACTAAGTTAATCCAGATACCTAAATCTTTATATAGATTATCTATATTAAACACAAGCGTCTTAGTGTTATCAATAGTGCCATAATCAACATACAATTCTCCATTTGACTGATGCAACGATATTGTTTCGTATATATATGTTGTATTGTATTCGTCTGGATGACTTAACAATTCCTCTATTTCCTTTATAAGAAATTCGTGCAGTACGTCATCTGACAATTTAAGTGCATCTTTGCAATCCTCTAGTAATTTTAATATCTCATTATTCATTTTCTACTAATTTATTATTTAACTCTACTATATTATAATCTATTTCGTAAATATCCTTATTTACTTCGTTTAATTCTATTAAGTAATTGCACACCATTCCTAATAAGATAGATTTGTCGTCATCATCTTTTTTAGCACGTGCAATCAAGTCGTCAATACCGTCATAATAAGATATAAAACCAGAGCTATCTTGTAATTGTGGATTTGCCCAATGATAAAATTTATCATTATCAACAATCTTCATTAAGCTATTCTCATCGTGTTTTTCAACGTATGCAATTATTTTATCTGTTCGATAATTATAATATCGTGGACTATCTATGCCAACAAAATCTAAACTCAAGTCGCAATAATGGTTAAAATAATGTAGCCAATTTTCAGCGTAACTTTTGAATGTAGCATTCCAATCTACATTATCATAATCAATTATTTCATCTTCATAAGTAATTGAGTCATTAAATTGCTCAATTCTGCAATCAATATACTCTTCATGAAAGCAATAAAACCCTCCAAAATCAATTTGTATTTCCATATTATTATGTTTATTTATTTGTAATAATTACCTGTTTTTATAAAATTCTCTGCTTTTCGTTCCCAATACCTCTTATCCCTTTCAAGTATTTTGTCTAATATCTTTTGATTAATACTTTTTTCTGTTTTACTTTCCATTTGTGTTATTTTAATTGTTTCATCCATTTTGCAAGAAACTCACGAGCTTCTCTTTTACCTAAGCCAAATTCTTCTTGTAAATATACTCCTGCTCCAAACATATTAATTGTGCCTGAATCTCTTAAGTCATTTAGGTAATTAAAAATTATATTTTTCATTTGTATTTATTTTTAAATTCAAGGCAAACATACGAAGCCTAATGTTACCCAATGTTAAGCCAATGTTAAGAAATTGTAAAATATTTACTATATTTGTAACATGAACACAAAAAACGAATATATGTATAAATGGGATATAAATAACGGATTAATACTAGAAGAAAACGAGGTATTAAATTCACAGGAGGGTATTGAATTTACAGAGGAAGAAACCCCTATTAAATTCACAAGGAAAGAAACTCCAATCTTTACAGGGGTATTGAATTACTTTCCCGATGCAATCAGAGAAGTTGCCAGATGTTCTTACGCTGGGCAACAACAACACAATCCAGATAAACCTTTAGCTTGGGATAGAAGCAAGTCAGGAGACGAATTAGATGCTCTCTCTCGGCACTTACTTGAGGCAGGCACTATTGATACCGATGGCATCAGACACTCCACTAAGGTAGCTTGGAGGGCGTTAGCTAATCTACAAAAGGAATTGGAGAAAAGTGCGAAATAGAGCGTTTAAATTCATAGTGGTACTTGGCATCATCTTTTGCGAGAAGTGCGCTGAAACGCCAAACAGTAAGGCTCAAATGGCGTGTTTTAACGCAGTACATACATACCCTTTGGCACAGTTCGCTCAAGGGCGTATTGAATTGCGTAGCGACATCCGTCAATGGCATGATTCCAATTATCATTGGGGATACTGCCCTTTAGCTTCCAAGCGTAATTGTTAAACTCCCGTATTAAATTCACAGAGTCCTTATCGACAACTATATTGTAGTCCTGCATAAGTGCGATGCCTGAGAGTATGCTACCTTTCTTTTTAATGGTTGGCGTAATGTTTCTCAGTCCTTTGCTCTTTAACTCAGATATAAGGCGTGGCTCACTATTGTCGCATACTATTAAATTGTTACCAGCATATCTACGGCACATCTCAAATATATTAGAGGTAGATAGTCCAGCTTTATAGAAGTGTTCTTTTATCCAGATAGTTTTGCGTATCTTATCTGTAGCAACTTCTACAAGTGCCGATGGGTCAACAGAGAATCCAAAGTCAAGTCCAAATATCGTATCGTACTCATTGTTGAAGTCTCCAATCTCCCAGTGGGTAAAGACAACTCCCTCTGCTTTCTCAAGCCAACCTCCTAATATCTGATGCTTGTATTTCTCTGGTCGCCTCTGCTTCATGACCTCCACTTGCTCCACAAAAGACGGAGATAAATGCTTGACGTTATCTAAGTAGGTAGTGTGAATGTACGATACGTTCTCTTTAACGCCATTATAACCGTCTGTAATGCCTCTATTCTCAAAAAACCTCTCGTATATCCAATGCTGCTTAGTTGTGGGGTTTAGAATCAATATACAGCGATTCTGCTTGCCTGTAGCACGAACAGAGTAGTCAATCTTCTCAAAGGACTCTTCATCCCTTAATTCTTCTGCCTCATCCAGTACAAATGTTGTTACGCCCTGAATAGACTTTAACTTTGCCGTTTGGTCTCCACTAGCTGTCTTGATACCGCTAAATAAAATACTACTGCCTGTTAGATTGTTTATAATCTCATTTTTGGTAATGGTAAAGTTCTCGGCAATCCCCATAAGCTCCAGCTTCTCGATAAACTCAGGAATAATCGACATAGAAGCCGAAGTCATCGTGTATCGAGTAAAGAGTATGCGATGTCCTTTTTCGTATGTTAGAAGCACTAAGAATGTGTTTACACCAAATGATTTACCAGAACCCCTGCCACCAGTAATTACAAAGTATCTACTAGCATCTCTGAACAGAGGATTGTACTTAGGATTAAGATTTATCTTCTTCATCCTTTACCTCTGTAGATTCAATGTCAATGGTTTCCTCTGGCTGTAGGAAAGATATTACAGGAATGTTAATCTCCTGCTTTACGTTAATATCCTTTTGCTCTTTTGGTTTCCCGTACTTGTACTCCCAAAGTAATCTCAGGTGTGCAAAGGATTCCTTACTCATCTCAGCAAGTGCCTCCCACGCTTTCTTCTCACTTCCAAAGGCTCTCTTCATTGAGCCTAATGCAAAGTTCTTTATGTCTGCTTCTTTGGCTTTTGGCTTTCTTCCCTGACCTCTGGACACTCCCTTGACCGCTCCATTGTTCCTCCTACCATCGGAATACTTTTTGTGCGGTTCTTTTGGTTTTGGTTCTGTTTTAGGCTTTATAGGAATGCCCAGTTCGATTTTCTTCTCGTCAGGGATTAAACTTCTTTTCTTTGGTCTTGGCATGTTTAAATAATAAACTTCAAGCCAAAGTGTTTAACTTGCTGATTTACTGAGAGTAATACCTATCCATCAAATTGTAAATCTGCTCTCTGTAGTACGATATGACGTCATCGTTGTCCTCTTTCTTCAATGCCCAATATAATTGGTCTTTAAAGTATTCGTATGCTCTGACGTATGTTTCTTCTGATAGTGTTCTCATTTTATTTTATATTATAACCCTACTAACGAGTTCGCAATAATTCAACCCATTAAATTAATTCTCGCTTTCGGGTTATTATGTTAGTATATTAAGTTAGATATGCCCTCAGTACAATGATAAACTTTTGTCTGTTGATTCTTAGGCTGTATCATGTTTGATTTATAAATACGAAATTCCTCTTTAGCGTTCCTTAACTGCACTTCTAATTTAGAGATGCAATCTCTTAACCTTAGATTTTCAACCCTCAAATCGCTATTCGATTTAAGAAGTTCCTCTATATCGTACTCATCCTGTTTCTCTTCAGACAAGAAGTCTAAAACAGTTTCGTATTTCTTACGGAACTCTGCGCTTGTCTGTATCATGTCTTGAAACCTAGACCAGTTATGTAGCACCGTTGAATGGTCTTTATTTAACGTCTTTCCAATCTTAGAGGCACTAAGTTCTGTGTTGTCTCTAAGTATATTAAAGTATATCAACCTAGCATCTACAAACTCCCTCTTCCTAGTGTTCTTGGATACATCGCATCCAGTTACTATTCTTATTGCCTCTTTTACATATTCTATATCAAATTCCATCTAATTCTTGTTTATATTCGTTATATGCCTCCATAGCACCCTGTATGCACTCGTATTGCTCAGTGTCCTTAAAATACTCTATTAGGAACTTTACCTCAGCCATAAGTAACATACCCTCTCTTAATGAGAGTAGTACATCTTCTCGGCACTCTTCTTTAGTCTGATGATAACTCATCTTTTTCTTCTTTAGGCAACTTCTGGATTATTGCTTGAACCATTACATATATATTAGTAAGTGCCTTTTCAAGCGATTCAATCCTCTGTTGCTGTGTTAGTTTCTTTTTTCTCAAAGTATCCCTTTTATTGTATGTTGGTTTAAATCTTCATTACCATCGGCAAACCACTTGTTATAAGTGTGTACGGCACTATCAACTAATCGCTCTCCCTCAAGGTAAAACTCTTCCGATACATTGTAAATGCCAATGTCCTTGCTCTCTTTGTCGATACATAAAAATACAAAATCTTTATAAGATATGCCAAACAAATTGCAATAAATATACACTTGACTCGCATAACCATACTTCTTACAGTTATAAGGAAAGCTACCGTCAGCAAGACCAGTAGTTGTCTTTAGGTCAACAATCATCTCTCCCTCATTGAAAGCATCTGCCTTACCCCTAAAGGGTAGATACATGATGTTTCCAATAGCAGGTTTCTCGTATTCCAATCCCTCAATAAGTTGAGATGCTTCACTATTAGTATATATAGCATCAGCAAGTCGCATCGTATCCTCATACTCTTTTTGCAAGAATGTCATCGGATTGTTAGCAAACGCCTCCTTATATATCTTTGTGTTCTTAGTTGAGGCATCTACCCAATTAAGATGTCCAAACTTCTCAGGCTCAAATACAGCTAAGTGTAATAACCATCCTGCCGTCATAGCACTTGTTCGCTTGCTGCCAAACATTAACGACTTAGCATACGACTTAGGAGACTTGTTAAGCACCTTTACGCTACTACTGCTCAAGGCATTCTTTCCTAAGTATTCGTAATAGAACTCATCGTTGTCCATCTGTTTAAGGATGTCCTCTTTGTTCCAGAACTTTCCATCCAGTGTTACTATTTGACCGCTCATTATTTCATCATCTTTAAAGGGTGAAAATCATCAAACACTTTCCATAGAGTAGCCTCAACCTGCGCTCTGCGCTTCTTAGCCTCTTCACTATGGTAATGTTCATACTCTGCCTTTTTCTTCTCGTACAACGCTTCTAAACGCTCCGCAAGTTCTATTTGTTCTCTGTCTCTTTGAGCCTCAAACTCTTCTTTCCATTTAACGTACTCTTCACTTGATTTTCCCATTACTTTATATGTTTTATTAGTGATTTAATTAACTTTTCTACTTTGCCAAGTAACCATCTTAGGGGTGTGTCAATAGCATAGTGTATAATTTGCAATGTAGATTCTAGCATCCAGAATATGAATACTAGCTTTATTGCAAGCACTGCTTTCAGTATGATAAGGGGGGATAATAAAATTCTAAATAATTGTCTCATTTGCTATTTATTTACAGCAAACATACAAACTATTTAGTAATTAACAAAAAATGTTAACTATTTTTTTGGATTAAAGTTGTCTTTCCAGATGGTGTAGCATACCGCCATTCTCTGGTCGGTATCTTTATATTCGGATGCCATCTTAGCGTTTCCTAGACAACGGACAACAAAGTCCTTTTGCTTTTCGTATTTCTTTGGCTTAATTAGTGGCATATTAAAATTTACATTTTTGGCAATTCCAGTAATCGCCTAACCTATTTAAATAAGAAACAAAGTCAATATTGTTTTTACTAGTCCATGAGCCGTTATGGTAAACACCAGTAATCTTGCATCTATCAATAGGAACATCTATATCATCTCTATCGAAGTCGTGTTCTACTTTTAGTACACAAGCCTTATTAGTGTGCCAAGAATTACAGATGCGCTCAAGAAGTATTCTTTGTCCAGTCGGTATCTTAGTTCCTTTATATTTAGATTCAATAAGCACAAGAACCTCGTTATCAAATTCAAGTACAGCATCTATATCCGATGGGTGTATCTTTCCGTTCTGAACACCAGTAAAGTCTAAACCCTGTTTAGTTTTGTTGCTGTTTCTTATTAAACTCATTGTGTATTTTTAGTAGCTTTTGTTTTACAGGTTTGAAACAACTGCTGCAATTTGTGGGTTGCAATTTATCATTAAAGATACGATTGTAAACAGAATAAATCTCTTTAACCATACTACCGCTAATTGTGTTTCTGGCTTGTGTAAACAGCCAATCAATAGTGTCCAACTCTTCATCTGTGGGTGCATTATATTTTTTATAAGGGAATAAATCATTTAGTAACTCTTGTCTATTTTCACAACCGCAATCCTCTCCTAGAACTGCCTTTGCTAGTTTATCAATACCAGTTTTGCGAAATACCTTTTCTACGCTATCCCCAAAACCAGTAGACTTAATCTCTTGATGTTTTTGTTCTGATGACTTCTTTTGCATTTTTCAATGTGTTAAATATACTACTTAAACTTATTTTTGTTTCTTTGGCAATCTCTCGCATCGACATTCCCTTTTTATAATAAAGGTTAAATATGCCTCTGTCGTACCAATACCAATCATTTACTATCGTTTCGATTCTCTCCAGAGACTCTTCCAACTCCTTTTTCTCTTCGATAATATCCATGCTATCCTCATACAACCCTTTAAAATTATCATCTGTAATCTCATCCGTTGTAAATACGATTGGATTCTTTTTGCCGCTTGTGTGAATATTCGCATAATATAAATTTCTTAATGTTATATAAATATAAAATGTGTTGACCTCAGTCTCATTGTACATAATTTTCTGAGGGTCTTTAACATAATCAAAGATTCTAACAAACATTTCTTGCACAAGCTCTTCAGCATTTGCCTTACTAATCTTAAATGAATGTGCCATATTGAACCAATCATCGTATTTATTTGCTAGTTTTTCTAATAACTCTTGTTTCGTCAACATAATCTATAACGCTTAATATTTGTTCTAGTGAGTTGCAAACGGCATAGTTTCCCTGCCACTTAGATTGAAACTCTATTTCATCAGGCGTTAGTTTCTGTTGACTCTTTGTTTTGTTTCCGTCTTTCAGTTCTATCATAAAATTCTCGTTTCTATAGCCAAGAATTATATCAGGCGCACCTCTACCTAACTGGTGTGTGTGCAATACTGAAATACCTATCTTTCTTAATTGTTGTACAATCTCTTTTTGGTTTGCATCTACTCTTGCTTTTTTCCGCATCTTAGAACGTCTATCTCTTTAAATGGTGTGTATCCATTAAAGTAATACCTTTGTTCTCTTATGTTAAAATTGATGTTTTCCACTTCCTGAGGTATGCCTACCAACTTTTGTTTCTTAATCTTCTGTGAGCCAAAGATAACACTTGTATCTGAGAAATCCAAAGCACGATTCGGTCTCGATACAAATAGTACATTATCTGCCTTGTCGGCAAATGTTCCTCCACCTTTGATTCGGTTAACATCAGGCTTGTAATACCTACCGCTTTCATCTTTAAGTGGTGTAACCTGATGCGCTACTAGATTAACAGATATGTGATTGTCAATAGCAAACCTTTTCAATTCACTCATAAATCTACTTATATACAAGTCCTCTCTTTCGCCACTGTACATCTTATGCTGTACCGTATTGTATGGGTCAATGATTAGAGAACGTATGCCCTTAGTTCTTACTAGGAACTTTGCTCTTTCAAATATCGAGTCTAAGTTAAAGTTCTTTCTAGGATAGATTAAGAAGAAGTGCCTACGAACAAAGTTTATTGCCTCAAAGTATTCATCTTTAGTCATCTGGTTATTCTGATAGTATGGGTCGGCACTCTTCCCAATGTACATCTCTACAATGTCATTAAAAAAGTCTTTCATCGGCATATTCTCAGGACTAAATACGCCAAACTTCCACCCATCATGAAACGCCTTGATTGTAGATAGTTGGTTTAAGAATAACGATTTACCCTCATTCTGATACCCTGTCCAGATGTTAACCTCTCCCATTCTCCAAGTCCATGCCCTATCTACATCAGGAATGTAGGTTGTAGTTCCTCTCTCCTGCCCATTAATAAAGCCATCCATCATCGACTCAACAACATCGTCAACCTCAAAGACACCCTCTACTTTAGGCGCATTAGCTATTTTAATGCGTTCTAAGAGACTTTCTTTACCCTCTTGTAGTAACACCTCATTTGCATCCTTAAATGGCTTAAAATCGACTATTCTGCATTTATCAGCACCAAACCGTCTAATCAACTCTTGTTCTAAGTTTCTGCCGTTGTCGTCATTATCTGTGGCAATATATATAGTTTTTGCCTCATCAAAGACATCGTAACAAGTAGTTAGGCACTCTAGTTTCTTGTCGATACTCTTGTCGCCAACATTGGGCGCACCCATATTAACAGAGGTGTGAGCGTTAAACCCTGCCACTTCCCAACTAAGAGAATCAAACTCTCCCTCGCATATAACTATTCTATCTTTGCCCTTAACACCATCGTAATTGTAGATGATAGGTTGAGCATCCTTTGCCTGAGTAAAGAACTTTCCATCAATACCTCTTGTTTTGTAGTTTACAAGTTCTCCATCCTTGAAATAAGGGAACACTACACTTCGGTTATCCTTAGATGAAATAATTTTATTTCTATCTATAACCTCGTTAGTAATACCTCTATCGTTGAGGAACTTACGACCCTTATCCGTTAACGTCTTTAAGGTGCTTTTAGATGGTGCTTTATATGCTATGCTCATTTTTTCTCTTTTGTTTACTGTTCCACTATATCCGCATTTGTGGCAATTAAATATGCCGTCAGACAAGTTCAAAGACATACATGTATCTTTCCAATTCTCCTTGCCTAAAGATTTACACTTTGGGCATCTAACCTTTTGTTGAGTGCTGTTTCCTTTCGGTTCAATGCCTATGTTAATAAATTCTTGTACAAACATTTGTCTATTTGATTTTTATTCTGTTTTTTTTATAATTATATAACATGTATCGTATTATAACATGTATCGTATTATAACATGTTTGTTAAAGATATATAATATGATTCATATTATAATTCTTTATATAACATGTATCGTATCGTAACATGTTACTGCTTAAACTGAGGATTAACAAATATCTTTCTTTGTTTCCCATCAGTACCGATACTTCTCGTTTCTCTTCTTATACAGGCACTATCTTCTAACTTCTTTAGTATTCTGTACATAGTCCTGTCTGTTATAGACAAAACATCGCACAAGTGCTTGTTTGTTGCAAAGCAATAACCCTTATCCAAAGACAAAGACTTAATATAAGAAAATACTGCTTTTTCGGCAAAGGTTAATTTACTTAAACCCTGCATATCTACTTTAACGTAATTAGTTTTCATGGCTAAAAAAAGGGGTCTTTCGACCCCCTCTGTTATTTAGAACGGAAAGTCCTCATCGACTTTAACTGGTTCTTGTTTTGGTTTATTATTTGTATTTGGTTGCCACTCATCAATGTAAACACTGTGGGTTTTACCATATTGGTCTGCCTCTTTCTTTTTAGAGACTCCCAATCTTAGATAACGCTCTCCGTTATACTCATTCCAAAAGTCCTTGACTTTAGATTCTGCTATAGAGATATTTACAATCTCTAATCCATTAGGTGCTTGACGACCTGTTCCTACATACTTCTTTTCGTTCATAATTAACTGTTTAATAATTGTTCTACTTTTTTACTCACTTTATACTTTTCTCTAATCTGAGACATAGTAAATCCACCAGTTAAGGCTTCTTTTACCCTGTCGAACTTAACGCCCGACTCAGGTAGCCACTCTAGTTCCTTTGAGGGTTTACTATCGTGTGTATTTGTACTATCGGCATCCTTAGTATCATCTATTAAGAACAATCCGTTTAGGGCATATTTTCTGGCGTAAGATGAACTACTGCCAAAACATTGTGCCACATCCATACCCTTTTTACTAGGGTCTATTCCAGCTTGCGCTGAAACCTCAATAACACCATCCATATTCTTGAATTGTGCTGTTGCTTCTACATAAGACAATCCATTGTCTAGTTCTATAACCTTATCGGAAATAGTTAAGACAACTTTATGTTCAACGAGTAAAGGTTTTACTGCTTCGAGTATATCCTCACAATTTCGGTACTTATACTTGCCGAAATTATTAAATTGACTTTTTGGTGCTTTCAGTCTCCCCTGAATATCCACCAGCTTTTCATATAGATTCATGTGGCAAATATACAAGTTCCAACTGACACTACAAAATTAAATCGAAATTATTGAAGTTATTTTTGTATTTATTGGTTAAAGAGAACCTCATAGCTTTCTGTTCTTCATTCTTAATTATAAAGAATCCGTTGTATTCATCAAACCATATAGCGAAGTAATCGCATAAATGTAAAGGGTATCCACCACCCTCCCTATGCAGCGTAACCCTTGTGTTGTTGTGTTCTAAGTCTTTTTGCCTATCTGCACTTACATACTTTATCTGAATCTTAAATACCAATCCATCCTTTTCCAATATACAGTCGTAAGGAGAAGAGTCAAGAAGAGGCATAGATACGTTAAATCCGTTCTCCATAGCTCTTGTGGCAAACTTATATTCAGCAAAGCATCCTTTCTGATTTCTATCCATGCCACTAATATACAAAAAAAGAGGCTGCTAAAAAAACAACCTCTTTAATATAGAAAACAAAATAAAAAAATCAAATGAAAACAGGTGATACCCGAATACATTACAAATATACCCTATTAAATTCATAGGGGTATTAAATTCATAGAGGAAGTTATCAACGACCTTGTCCTCTATATTTTTTCTTCCAACCTTTTTGACCCACAGAAGCATTCTTAGAATGCACATTTGGTCTCTTAGCTCTCGAGCTTGGTGTGTATGCGTTAATTATCTTCTTTGGCATTCTTCTTATTTTTCTCCCAAGTTCTTCCAACAAAGTACGCACCATAGACTGTAATGAGTAGTGTTTGAAAAATAGGGATATATTCTTTCTGTATGCTAAACTCTCCAATGTTTCCATCGGTAAATGCCAATAAGGTAAACATAACTGTAAGAAATACCAAAGTAAGCGGTCTAATGTTCTTTGACAAAAAGCTATCACTTTGCATATCAAACTTCCAACGGTCTGTAACTTGCTGTTGTGCATCTTTATCTGCTTCTTCTAATAGCTCCTGAATGCGTTGTTTAGCCTGTAAACGCTCTTCATCGCTAGTATGTAGGTTATCTACTACTTTGCCAATATCCTTTATTAAACCGCCTGTAATTAGGCTTAAAATCTTTTTCATTAGTAAGTCCAGATTACATTAGGACTCTTGTCCTTATCTATATCAATGTGTATAAAATTGTCCGCAATACCTATTCGATTTATACCCACCTCTTGAATTGCGTTAATAAGTTTGAACCGCATCCTAGAGTTTCTAACGGCAATATCTACGGCAAGACCCTTGAGATGGCTGCTGGATTCAACTCCATTAACAGATTCGTTATGAGCAGGAGTTCTGTACCCAGATGTAATTATAAGTGGTTCTCCAACAATTTCCCTAATCTCATCAAGCATGGATAAGAACGCTTTGTCCATCATTTGCCCAGAGCCTTGTACATCTGGACTATCAAACTCTGTGTAATTAAAATACTTCATAGGTTATTATAATACCCTAAAGTTATGACTATTTTTTCTTTTTTATCTCATACCACTTTTGAATAGTATACCCTATCGAAACAACAAGCAAGAAAATCTTTAGCGCGTCCTCAACTATATTAAACGTGCTTACGGTCATTGCCGATATGTTAAGAAGATATACTCTCAAAGTAGTTAAGTCCATAATTAAAAGTTTCTACCTAAAAATGTATGTACTCCGTTACCCTCTACTGTAATTTCTTTAGACACCCAACCATAAGGATAAGAAACTTCTCCATCTACTGTTAGCTCACTAGCATTCCATAGAACATCTACAGAATACTTGTCTGCAAGTACAGGTGCAGTTAGCTCGTTACCCTCATCATCATAAGTACCCTGCTCTACAACTACGTTTCCTAGCTTTACTACCGTATGGCTGTGTGATGGATGGCTGTTCCCATCCTCATCCTCTTGGTGTGGCAAAGCGTCTATTCTAGCTTGTGCTGTCGCCTCGTCTGTAAACTCGTATTTTTTAAATATATATTCCATTTTATTAACTTGTTAATTGTTGTAGTTCGCTATCGCTTAATCTTGTGTTGTAAATAAGTAATTCGCTTATTTTTATAATTCCGTAAACTTCACTTGTGGTATAAGTTATAGAAGCCATCTTATTAAATACAGAGGCATCATTATTACCTGTGTGATTTGTTACTCCGTTTGCACCTTGCGACCAACCATT
>Ga0255773_10003807_pt1 | contig 13124 bp, 16 predicted proteins | sample 011ome_17_FD_179971 | JGI IMG/M metagenome (GOLD analysis project Ga0255773, IMG submission 179971) | Coastal salt marsh microbial communities from the Groves Creek Marsh, Skidaway Island, Georgia - 011502XT metaG (version 2) | ecosystem: Environmental > Aquatic > Marine > Intertidal zone >...
AGATGAAGAAACAGACACAGAGCTTACCCCGACTCCAGAAGCTGAAGTCGCTCCCGCTCCAGAAACAACTCCAGATACTGAGCAAGCTCCAGAAGTTCAACCAGAACCAGAAGTAGAGCCAGAAGTAGAACCAGAACCTGCTCCTGAAACAGAAGCTGAGGTAACACCTGAAGAGGAAGTAAAGCCAGCCTTTACTAGTTATGTAGAAAAAATAGAATACTTTAAAAAAAATCCAGATTCTAGATTAACTATTGAAGGACCTGTTTTCCCTAAGAGTTATGGATTAGATATGAATATTACAATAGATCAGTTTCCTAATGGACGCTATGAGGTCACTAATTCATATCAAGTAAGTAGAAAGGGACAATTTTTCGGAAGCAGTACAATGACTGCTCCGGATTTTTCACTTGATCTAACTGGTCTTCCTTTTGAAGAAGCTTTAAATGCAGCTTTCTCAAATATTGAGAACGCTATATTTAGAAAACAGAATCCAGTCTACACAGAAAAAGAGATTGCTAAGATTATAGATATAGCTACTGATTGGATTCAATCAACAATTGATGAAAACGGAGTTACTGGAGCACAACCTGAACCAGCTGCTCAACAAGTAGACAATACAGACATGATAACTAGATTCGCTGGTAATGATGATATGACCAGTGGAAACCCTAATGTACAGTGGAGAAACGAAGAGGATTTTTACTCTCAGGTCAACAGAGGTACAGGAATGTCTGATGAATTTAGAAAGCAGGTTGCAATTGCAGCTGTTATTAATAATGCAAGAAGAGATCAAGCAATTATTAATGGGAAAAAACCTACATCAAATAATGAATTGGTAAACAAACCTCTTGACAGTATAGAGAGATTTAGAACTGTAGGTAAACAAGGTAAAGTAGAATATTTTACTGGTAGAGAAATGACTCCTGGCAGTGGATGGAAAGCTGTATACGGAATGCCTTTAGCTTCTAAGATAGTAGATATTGACGATGTATTATCTAAGGCTGGATTAAAGAAAGAAGAAGCTCCTGAAGTAAAGCCTACTTCCAAAGGAAAAGAAAAACCACAGACAGGAAAAAAATCTATACCTAGCAATCAAGATATCATCGATGCTGAAACTGGCACTCCATTGAGTCTGAAAAAAGATTCTGATATTAAGAAAATGCAAGACATTGTTAAGTTTGGCGCTGCGGTAGTTATAGAATCAGATAAAGAAGGTGCTGGTAAGAAAAAGTTCTTTAAAGAATCTAATCCAAAAACTAAGTATGGGGTTGTTGGTCCTGGATATCAGTTGAACACTATACCTGCTGTTAAAAAGGAAATCATTGACTTCGTTAAAAAATACAATGCACAGATCAATAGCATGGACCCAGAGGTTAGACCTACTGATTTGCTTATTGACTCTAAGAAGAAAGCTTTTGATGCTATTAAATCATTCATAAGAGAAAAAGCAAATGCAATTGGTGTAAATAAAATATTGTTTGATAGTGTCACCATTGACGGTACTAGCAAGGTTTTAACATTTACTGATGCTATTAAGCAAATGTCTGATGAAGAATTTAAAAAGCTAAGAGACTTTACTGAAGCAACAGCTGAATCAGATAATGTTATTGCAGGAGTAAAAATAACAGACGAGGAAGCAAAGAGAGCTAAAGGTTTTATTCCTTCAGAGAAGGATAGAAAAAACTTTTTTGACAGTATGCCAGGTGATGAATTCACTGTTCCTAATAAAGAATGGTGGGAGGTAGCCAAGAAGATTATGAATCTTGGTAGCAATGTATCTGTCAGACTTGATATCTATGAAGGAGGCTATGATAAAAACCCAAAGAGAAAAAGAACTAAAGACGCTCCTAAGAGACTTATGTTATCTGGTTCTGATGAGGGTAAGGCTAAAAGCGTTAAAGATATTTTAAACTTTAAGTATAAAGGATTAAAAGGTATTGAAGCTATAGATGCTTTAGAACAAGACCTTTTCTTTAATCTTCCGAATCCTTGGATTGAACAAGTTGGAACAAAAGGAAAGTTAGTAAAGTTTAATCCAGCTACAGTTGGTCAAGTTCAATGGTCTGATATTGGGATGTATGGATTTGACAAAATAACAAGAGCCAGAGCATTTGATGCTTTAAGCAAAGGAAAAGGTGCTAAGAAGCTTGTAATGGATGGCTATGATCAGGATAGTTTTAGTGATTACGCTACTGAAAGTTTACTGCCAGAGGAAATTAAAGCACTCAAGCAAGAAGGTCTTGATGTGGAAAAACAGTTTATTGCAGCTGTTGCTAAAGCGTTTGATGAAACACAAGATAATGTTGCTAAAGTCTTAGGATTCTCTCCAGTTACTGAAGAACAAGAGATCACTAAGATTCAGGTTAAATACAACGTAAAAGATTCTGACGAAGTTAATGTAGCTCCATCAGGTTCAACATCTAAAATAAAAACTCAAAAGGTTAACACTAAGGAGATGGGACCTATTGAGTTTACAGCTGGCGATATAGGTAAACAAAAAGAAAGCGATATAGCCAAGCTAAAGCAAGGGGCAGTAACCATTCAAGAAAGAATCATTAATAAAAATGAGACATTCTCTCTTACAGGTAACGAAAAGATAAGAACTTTTGCTGATGTTGCATATCTATTAAGGCACTTAGAAACAGCTGCTTCAGAAAATTTATTTCTCACTATACATAATGAGAATGGAGATTACAAGGTTTTGTGGTTAGCTGCTGGTGCGCCAACATCTGTATCCTTTGATAAAAACTTAATGTACCCATTTGTTGAAGATGCAATCTCTGCACTAGGTGGAAGTAAGTTTAAAATTGGTTTCATTCATAACCACCCATCAGGAAGTCTAGGTGCAAGTGACCCTGATATAAATTCTGTTAGAACTGTTGAGAAAATGTTCTCATCGGACAGCAGAATAGAATCTGTACAAGGAATTATTATCAACTTAGATAGTGGTAAGTATTTAGAGTTTAACTCAAAATCATCACAGTCTAAAGTTGATGTAGCTAAACCAGAAAATGAAGTTTCTGTTCCTGTTTATTCATTTAGCAGAAAAGAAATTTACGTAGACAATCCAGACGACTTTAAGGCTAGAAACAACAGCGATACAGCTAAAATTTTAAGTAAGATTAAAGTCAAGCCTTCCGGAAAAATAGGTCACGTAGTATTAGACAATTCTCTTAATGTTACACACGTAGCTTTTGTTGACGAGAAAATAACAGGAGTTAATTGGGCTAAAATGATAAACATTGATGTTGGTCGTCACGGCTCAGGAGTTATTCTTTTTGGCAGCAATTCAGACCATATCAATAAAATGAAAACATTAACCAGCGCGCTTTATAAAATAGGTGGTCCTCAAGTTTTTATGCAGCCTAGTCAATTTGATTTAGGCATTAGCGGAGCTGATTTAATAACAGATTTTGATCAACAGTATGTCATACTGAACGAAGCTGATTCCGAGTTTAGAGAAAAACAAGGATACAAGCCATTGACAGATGATGAGCTAGACTACCCTTCTAGAATGCAACAACTTTTACAGTTGATTAACAGGTCTGTTTGGTCTAATCTACAGAAAGAGATTATGCGTATCGATGAAATTAGATCTGCAAAGACTACCATTGAGATGCGTAAGTTTAATAAGCTTATAAAAGAACTTAGAGATTCTGCAAAGAAGACTAAGGATTTTGACAAGGCTAAAAGCTTGATAGGTAGATACCTTACTGAATCTAATAAAGAATCTGTTGTTGATGCTATTCTTGAATTAAAGAATGGTGAGAATTTGTTGACCAATGTAAGAGCTGTAAGAAGCTATTACGATCATTTAACAAAACAGTTCTTGTCTGACCCTTCGTTTGATGCCTTGCCTGAATCGTTAAAAGAACAGATGGCTAAAAACGTAGGTGTTTACTTGCATCGATCATACAGATTCTTTGACGACCCGGTTTATAGAATTGGGAAGAAAGAAAGAAACAGAGCGGTAAATGCAGACTTTATGATCAGATACGCTAACTGGATTGACAGACTAGTTAACGAAGCTGGATATTCAAGAGAGCGTGCTATTGAGTCTACTCTTGTTAAGAATAAAGATGGTGTAAGCAAAAGAGACTTACTTATTCAGGAAGCTAAAGAAAGTATTGACAGATCAATCGAGTCTTACACAGACATGATGAAGAGAGTCAAAACTCAAAGAGCTCAAGGTAAGGGTGCTAACATTCCTAATAGTGCGTTCATGGAGCGCAAAGATATACCAGCTCATATCCGTGAGCTTCTTGGTGAGATAAAGGATCCGTTTGGTCAAATGATTTCAACAGCTGATGTCCTTGTAAATATCTACCAGAAAGGTAAGATGGTTGAGATGTTAGCGGGTAGTGTTACTAGTGGCATCAAGGATATATACGCTAAAGAAGAGTACGGAAAGGAATACAAAGATCTCAGTCCACAAGAAAAGATTGAGATAACCAAGCGTGCTAACAAAGAGCCAATGATCAAGGATAATAAAGATATCCAAGAGAGAGAAAAGGCTACTTACAAGCAAATTAATGACCCTTATAGCCCACTAAACAAGAAGTGGTTGCATAAAGACATTGCCGAAGTACTGCAAGCTAAGCCTATATACGAGGGTACAGAATGGTATTCTAAAATATACTTCTTCATACTGAAGAACTCTCGTATGGTTAAGATTCTTCCTAACTCGCCAACTTGGGTTAAAAACGTTTTAGGTACGTTATACTTTAATATAGCTAATGGTGCTATTACTAGCCCTAAGATGTTAGCTGACTACATTAAAAACGCTAAAGACCTTGCTGTTGGTTTGCTTACAGATGATTCTAAGTATTCAGATATGCTGGAAGAGATGGCTGAAAATGGAGTTTTAGGTCAGGACTTTAGTGCTAACCAGATTGCTATCTCTGGATTTACATATTACGTAACAGCTTCTGGAGATCAATCGTTTTATAATAAGTATGTAGGTGTTGTAAATAAAAAGCTAAAGCAAACAATTTCTATACTCGGTACAGCGTATGCAGGAATTGATGATTTTGGTAAGATGTCTATCTACATGAACGAGAAAAAGATATTTGCCAAGAAGCTTTACGGTGCGGAATACGACTCACTAACACCGCAACAGCAAAATAAAGTAAAGGCTGCTGCCGCTGAGCGTGTTAAGCAAAACACTCCTACATTCTCTAGGCTAACTAAAGTAGGTAGAGCTGCACAGAGAGCACCAATTGGTGACTTCCAGGGCTTTAGATTTGAAGCGTTCAGAAGTACTTACGCTATTGCTAAGAATGCAATAGAGGACATCAAAAAAGGATACACTGACAAAACTCTATCTAGCGAACAAAAGAAAGCATACTACAAGGATGCGATGGCTAAGATGGTAGGTCTAGGTATAATGGCTAAAGCAGCTCCTTATGCTGTTATTAAAACAGTTTCTTATGGGGCTGGTGTTCTTTCCATGCTGGGAATTGGAGGCGATGACAATGAGCCTTCAGCTGAAATCAAAGAGGCTGCTGAGGTGGTAAGACCAGGATGGTTGAAAGACCGTATGATTTGGGTTAAGTCAATTGATAAAAATCTAAATGTGCGTGTGTATGACTACACTGGATTTGATCCTTATGCTGAGGTATTCTCTGTGGTTTCTGGTAGGTTTGGTGTACTTAATGATATGTTGCATCCAGACATGGCTATTAATGGTTTAGTAGCGATGGGTAGAAACCAAGACGTGTATGGTAGACAGATTGCAGATCCTTCTGACCCGGCTTTTGAACAGATTTTAAGTTACGGTAAGTACGGAGCTTCTATGTTTAGTGTTCCTTTAATTAGTTCCTCTGTAAGAGACGCTAAGAAAAAGAAAGAGCAAATTAGAATAGCTAAAAACCAATTGAAACTTCAAGGACTGGACCCTAAAAATTTCCCTTTAGAGGAAGTTGATGTGGTTGCGGAGTCTGTTAAGTTGATAGCTGAACGAATGTTTGTACGTGATTACGAATATAATTTAGTACAACAATTTAAGTTCAGTGCTAAAAACTTAAAATCTTCGTTTGGTGATAATTACTTAACAGATAAATATCCAGAACATAGAAAAGCAATTTTAGATGATGTCAGAAATATGTTGATCTCTGTAACTAGAGTAGCTGTTGATCGTGGGAATACGGAAGCTTATCCATCCATGGAGCGTTTTATCAAACAAACTTTTGATACGTACGAAGCATCATACATTCTGGATCCATCTCAGGACTATAGCGATGTATTCCCAAAAGGATACTTTGAAAGTAAATAAAAATGAAACAAAATTTAATTTAATCATATAATACTATGAAACAACTAATTACAAAAATTATGAGCTTTAAGGAGATTTTTAAAACAGATAACAGCTACAATGAGAAGACCATCATTGGATTCCTATCGTTTGCTGTTATGGTATTGGTAATGATTGCTGACGTAGTTACGGGAGCTTTCGGTGCTCACCTACCGATCAATGAGTTTACTTATAACAGTTTTGTTATAGTTACGTTGGGTTCATTTGGTATTGCGGGCTTGGAAAAATTTGCTAAAAAATGATAACAGCGCTAGAAGTTCTACGATTCAGTAGTCAAGAGGATAGTACAAACGGATTGCTGTTTGATATTACTGGTGGTAAGAGAAGATTTCTTTGCTACACTCTAGAGGATGAGCACAGAGATGAAAAGGTAATGGCTGAGACTCGGGTTCCAGCTGGCACTTATGCATTAACCCTGAGAACTACAGGTGGCTTCCACGCACGATATAAAGAAAAGTATGGGAAGATGCACAAGGGAATGTTATGGGTACGTAATGTGCCTGGTTTTGAGTATATCCTTATTCACACTGGTAATACTGACGAACACACTGCTGGGTGTTTACTTCTTGGTGATAGTCAACAAGCGAATTTTGGCGACAGCAATGGTTTTATTGGTTCAAGTGTTAATGCTTATAAAAGAGTTTATCCTCAAATTGCTGAAGCTCTTTACAACGATCATGAAGTGACAATTAAGTATACAGATTTTGATTATCTAGGGTAGATATGAAAGCAAAGAAGAAATACAAAAAGGGCGGAATATTTCCTCCGAAGATTCAGCAGATGAAAGATAATCTAGAACCAGCCATATACGATGGAGTTCTTGATGAAGTTACTATTACACCAAATACTAAGTGGCAATATGTACAAGAAGATGCGTTTAGGCGGTTGTCTAATAAAGCTACTGGTGGAATAAAACCTTCATACCCTATTTTTAATTTGATGACTTTGGGACTAGGAGCTCCAAATGCAATTAGAAAAGCTCCTTCTGTGCTTAACCCTAAATATTTTAAACCTAACTCTAATATGTATTATAGAGGTATAGGTAAAGAAGGTATGCAAGACGCTATAGAGTCCGGTTTATTGAGGGCTAAACCTGCGGATAAAATACCAGCAAGAATGATAGATCTTGGAAGCATGGGTAAAGTTGATATGGCTAGACGTTATAAACACGCATACTATAGTCCATATTTTAAGGTTGCTGATGACTATGGTGCAGGATATATTGCAGAAGTACCTAAAGATATTGCTAATTTTAGGAAAACATATAAAGGCAAAGATTGGAGTATGGCAACAAAAGATCAGATTCCAATTGACGAAGGACGCATTTTAGAAAAGAATTGGTGGTCTGGTTATAAACCTATAAATGGAATTAAATGAAATGGCTGGTAAAGTTAATTCTGCTAAGCTCATTAATGAGTTGCAGCGCTCAATGGCACTTAAAGACAGCGGTGCGCAAGGACCCTACCATTCTGGTAAAAGACACGATGGTTGTGACGAACACGGTTGTAAGCCCACCTGTGGCTATCACGGATACTGTGACTTTGAAGCAACACGATACTATTACTCTGGTGAAGGAAAGGCTGAAAGTAGAGATCGTAAAGGTGAACGACACGATTACTATAAGCGCAGAATGCGCCTCGGATACGATCGTAACGACTATTGAAGTACCCTATGAAAAAATTATATATGTTAAAGAAAAAACCTTGTGGGAGAAGATACAGGGATTAGTTTTACTCTTTGCTCTAGTGGCTCTAGTATTAAAACTAATCTTTAAGTATCTCACCAATGGCTAAGAAAAAAACAAAACAGCAAACAACTACTAACGAGAAACGTAAGTACTGCGCAATAGAACCAAAAGAATGTGACGGGAACTGTTGTTATGCAAACAAAAAAGGAGGCTAATGCCTCCTTTTCTGATCTGAAAACTGAAAACTTCTATGCCCGATGGGGGAGAGTGGCAAGAACTTTCGGCTAAGATAAAACATTTTGATCAATACAAAAAAAAGAGGGAGAAAAATCTCCCTCTAAACCTATCAACCACTACAACTTTCGCATTCGGGGTTGTCAATCGAGCATTGAGCATTCTCGTTTTTATCACTGGTTGCAAGCTCGTCTACAAAATCTGCGAAACTGTCATTCATCTGGAAATCAGACATATCAAAAGGTATTAAAAGGTTTATAAAAAAAGAGCTTGTAAAGGTAGTAAATTAACCAACGTAGTGAAAGCCGTTGTAACCCATAAGGTGTAACCTAGTCTCCATTAAATGAGCCATCTTAGGATCTTTAAATCTGCCCACTATCTCGTAGCCGTCTGTTATTTTTCCTTTCTTATTGTGGTCTCTGATCCTACCATCAATGTCCTTAGTCATCCCCACATAATGTTCTTCTGGAAGGTAGTATACGGTGTAGATAAAGCTTCCGTCTGTATCCCTATTTCCATATTTTCCTGTGCGTGAGGCATCCGTTTTTTTCTTACAGACTTTGCAGTATGAAGCAACTCCAGATGCTCTGGAGCGATCTTTATGAAAGAGGCTTTTCTTTTTTATCCTCTTGCACTTATAGCATTTAGCTGTTGCGCTGGGCATTTTCCAGATGTTGATGAACAGATGACTTGACCATGTCCAGCTCTAGACGCATCTTGTTTTTAAACTGTTTACTCAGCTCAACAATCAGCTCTTCATCTAGCAATGGATTTCCATAATGGTCATGAAGGTCTTCATATAATTCATTAATCATCTCGTGCATCATAGCACAGGCATTAAAAAAGTCTTTACTCACGGAGTCGGTATCCATAGAGCTTGATATGACATAGGAACTCATTCTTATTTAGGTTATTGTTATACTTGGTGCTTTGTTTTACAAAGTACTTTGGCGTGTCATCAACAGCATATCCGTTGTCTTTAATGTAGTCACTAACAAATTTGCAGCACATTATCGCATTGTCCACATCGTATCGTGCGTTGTACTCTACATCAACCTGGAACTGATCTGCTGTAAATAAATCATATTTATCAAACTCAGTACCAATGTGCTTGTTATATTCTTCTTTATGTTTCTTTCTTATGGTCCAATGTTTACCAGCATAGAAAGCATTTAAAGAAGGAGGTTTTGGTAAGCACAATGTAATTACAATAGTTTCGCTCATAAGTTCCTAACAACTTAATAAATATATGTTTATAAAACAAAAAAAGCTAGTTACAAAACTAGCTCTCCTTGAATTCTTTTTAACATAAGCGGCTTATACAATGAGCCTTGCGGTGTGTAGGTTGAAAACCCTGTGTTAGACTCGTTCATTCTAAACCTAAATGGCTCATTCCAAACGGTACATTCTCCTCCAGTTTCTGTCTCCCTGATCTTCCGTACGTGAAACTCCATTGTCTTTCGTATATCGTACTCTGGGGAGGAAACTTTTCTATGAAATGTCAAGAAACAATCGGCTCTATTCACGAACTTACCGCCTCCTTCAGTCATCGCTGCTGACGGAGCTACAGGTAATCCATCTTCTCCCTTGAGGCGCTGAGCTTCAGTGACTGCGTGCATATTTAACCAAACAGCCATATTCATTCTATTGGAAAACGTAAGAAACTCTGAGGCTGCCTCGTAGTGGTATTCGTGACTGCTGAGGTTCTTTCCTTGAGCAATATCTATACGTAAGCTGTTGTATGGATCTACAAAGAAGCCATCAAACTTGCCCTCTTGGTGAATGAGTTTCTCTGCAAACAGTAACAGCTCTGAGTAGTTGTATACATCGTTATTACTAATCACTCTAAAGTGATTGTTGACCCAGTTGAAAGCATACTTCTGCATCTCTCGGTCCATCTGTTTGATAGGCATATCAACAACAAACTCCATCAATCGCATCTTCACTGATGCTGTTTTATTCTCTGAAGAGTACACTATCCACTTCCAACCATGTTGGATTGATGAGTTGACCATTAGGTATAAGGCTAGTGTGGTCTTACCTACGTTTGATATACCGTTGATGATAGTAAAGTCCTTCTTGTAGCGGAAAAATCTGTCTAGGATGTCGTTACCTGTAGTAAGTCCTACCTCAATCTTACCAGCTGCATAGTCGGAGATCCAACTGAAGTCAAGGTCATCATTAGATACAAAGCTAAAGTCGTTATCGTTGAGCTGCATCTCACGGATTGCCTTGCTTTCGCTATCGATAACATCACGAATAGGCATTCGCTTACCAGCTTCCAACGCATCGTCTATTGCTTTTCTTGCGTTCTCCTCGCTTTCAATGTCTTTCTTTAGTATCTCGCGAAGCAGTACTCTGCGGGCTTCATCCTCTTCAATACGACCAGCAGCAACAAAACCACCAGCAAGGTGTGCAGCTTTTATAAGCTCGGTATGCTTCTCTCCATCCTGAGCTCGTCTAACAATGGATGCAATAACAGCAAGCTTATTATAATCTGTGGTTATTTGTTTGTGTTCAGCCTTTTGCTTTTCCTCAGTATCTGAGACAATAGAAGAGAATGTCTTGCTGTTCTCATTTATGATGATGTCCTCATCGTATGATTCGAAACACGCACGAGATTCGTTTTTACCTGATGGATCTACCTCCAGTCCATAGGTGCGCTCCATGTAGAGCTGTATTGCCTTAAAGTGCTCTCGGTGTTTAGATGGCGTACTGATTTTAACAAGTGCCTTTAGACCGTCTCCACTTGGAGACACCCAGCAGGCATAAACATAATCATCTGTTGCTAGAACAGCTTTAGAATCCTCTACGTCTATGTGATCAAAATCAAGAATGATCATGCCGTTGTGTGATACAATAGCATCATCTCTACGAGCTTCAAATGCTCCACTAAAACAGACTACAGGGAGCTCTCTCTTAGCATCCTTGTCTTGTACTGGCTCACCTTTCTCGTTGTAACTGTACGTCCCACGGACCCTCTCTATCAAGGATTTGCTTTTGCCAATCTTGATACGCTCCAGTGCTGTTTTGAGTGTAATGTGGTGCGGGCTCTGTATGTCCTTGATATCTTTGAATATCGTCACAGTCAAATTCTCCATACTTTTTCAGGTGTTCAAGTTCAGTTTTCAGGTGTACTATTGCTTTCTCAATGTCTTGAGTAATTGGGTTGCCCTTTTTCTTTCCAGCTCTAAGTAAATAGGCTATGGCTACCCCAAGGTTATAACTATCTTCTTGGAAGTCAAGGACAACATCCATTGCCTCAATCTTCTTGTACTTACCGATGTAGTACTTTGGTGTGTCCTTAGTCATCCAGCGAAGCTTTTAGTAGTCTCTTGATCTTTTCTGGATCAAGGTCCATTATTCTGCGTAGTTTATTGCGCTCATTGACTTTAGCTTTCTCGTACTCAGCTTTTGATGAGTCAGTTCCCAAATTGGTAAAACTCAAAGCGTTTTGACGTAATACGCAGTCAATAATTTTCTTGTGCTCTTTGTTGTCGTGATAAGCCATATCAATCCCATTTAAAGTCTTCAACCCATATAGGAGTATGTTCTCCTACGTAGGTGTTGAAAGTGTTATATTCTAAATAATCAACAGCATCTTCCCAGCTGTCTCCTTCTCTCATAAGAATCTCAACACAAATGTTCCTTGAATACACTACTCTTAAAGATGTAGGGCAGATACCTATTATAGCCTCATCAAAGCCATCGGCAAAAAGTGGAGCTCCTTCTTCGTGTTCTGAATAGAGCTCAATGATTAGATCTTTAACTGACATTGCATTGAATTTCAATAAAGGTATAAACAAGTATTCATTAAAACAAGTTGTGCTTTGTAACTGGATAACTCATTTCTTCAATGTGATACTCTTTAATGAGATACGCTCTTTTGTATAATGTATCTCCCTTGCCTATGAACCTAACTGTATTGTAATTATGGAACCTAATTAAACTCCAAAGTGCTTCTGGAGTGATCCATAAGAAGTGTTCAGGGGTAACAAACAGCCAGAAGTCAGCTTTTGTAGTTTGTAATGCACTGGGCTTGTTATCAAACTCTACTTCTACTACTATGTTCCCGGTCTTTGCAGACATCTCGTCATACTTAACCTCTAATGTTTTATTGATTTCAGGGATTTCAATATCGTAATCTTTAAAGTATCCTTTCTTTTTATCAGCTTTAGGATAGGTTTCTCTTATTATGTCGAGAACTTTATATTCTACCTCATCGCCTCTTTCAAGATCTTTTTTGAATCCCATGTTTAAATCATTTATTATCTTCTTTCTTCCATCTGTATACCAAGTATACGTTCCAGGCAAGAACTATTAAAGCTCCCACAATATTCTCAATCATTTTCTATTCCGTTGGTCTTGAGATCTCTCTCGTTCAACATAATGATTGCTTGGTCATAATCTGTCGTAAGCGTGTTGCCTACTTTCCAATATAGGATTGGTTTCATATATCTTCGTTTATTTTTCCTTCATCACCCCACATAAGGTGAATGCAAATAAGAGATGAAAAGAACAAGAAGTCAAAGTGTACTTCTAATTCAAAATGCCTCTGCACTCTTCCTGTATCAAGGTTGTCTATACATCCATCTCCCCACTGAAAAAATAAAGATGGTAGTAAATGTATGCTGTTAACAAACCACCATTTTGCGTTTCTCTCTCCTATTGCTATTTTCATCATTCTTCTGCTCTATTTGTTAGGAAAGCAAACACTACTCCTAAAATCATTGTAAGTATTATTAGTGTTTTCATAAGATAAATTTATTTATCGGTGAGGAGTGCAACGACTCATCTCTCTTTGGTGTTAAAGGTTTCGTATTTCTGCGCTACTTCATTCCAAACTTGTAATAAGGCTTGTTGTACACTTGCACTTTCGGGGTAAGCAGT
>Ga0255773_10003811_pt1 | contig 13118 bp, 16 predicted proteins | sample 011ome_17_FD_179971 | JGI IMG/M metagenome (GOLD analysis project Ga0255773, IMG submission 179971) | Coastal salt marsh microbial communities from the Groves Creek Marsh, Skidaway Island, Georgia - 011502XT metaG (version 2) | ecosystem: Environmental > Aquatic > Marine > Intertidal zone >...
TATTTAAATTTGATACGGAGAATCCAGTCAGACCTGCTTTTGGTTTTGAACCACGCCCTGTCGCCCCCTCATCTCTTATTTCACCACCTGAACCTGTTGCTGCTCCAGGAAAAGGAGAGATTGCTGTTGGATGATTATGGGTTTCAACCTTCATAAGATAATGTGTCTTTTCCGAATGAGGTTTAAATTTATTATCCTTGCCCGGATAAAAACGATTAATTTTTTTACCCTCTATGATTGAGGAATTATCAGAGTAAGCAACAATAGTTTTTTTTGGATTTTTGTTATGCGTATTTCTAATCATTTGGAATAAAGATTTTTCTTGATCTTTTCCATCAATATTCCATGAAGCATTAAAGATTTTATGACGGCAATGTTCCGAATTGGCTTGTGCAAACATCATCAGTTCAGCATCAGTAGGGTTTTTGTTAATTTTTAAAAAGTTTTGATATAAGTACTGCACTTCATCCTCTGACAAAGCTAAACCATTTTTAATATTGTAATCATGAAGAATATTGATTCCATTATTCAGGATATCTACTGACTGAAGGGGTTTAGGATCCTCTTGAATAAAAAGTTTATGCCCATCAATTTGGTCATATATAACAGTTTCAGTCATACGGTCAAAACAGTTTCTTGAAATTTCTTCAATTTCTTTTTGCACCAAATCATTTTCTGCGATTAAATTTATTAATAGTCCACGCTCAATTTTTGTAATGTTTAAACCACATCGTTTAGCAATGTCGGTTGCTTTTGAGGCCCATGGAGACAAGGTTCCGAACCTTGGAATAATAATAAATTTATGTTTTGATGTTAAGCCACTTTCTCTTGGTTCACCATAGATGAGCAAGCTTTCAAGAGTTTTAATGTCATCCGAAGATGACTCATCAATAAATTCAGCATAATGAATATATTGAGTATGGAGATTTACAATCTGACTATGCGATGAGCTAATCTTTTTTAGTAGCTTTTCTTCTTGATTTTTGGAAAGCGCCGTCTGGCTAAAATGATAATGAATCACTTGATAATAGATATATTAATTAAAGTAATATTTTAACAGATAGCATACATTTTTTTCGCGACAATCTTGCTTAATTATCAGTATAAAAATAATAAACTTTGATAGGTTACAAAGCTAATAACCCAAGCTAATAATAAAGACCATATCAGCGATGTCAGGACTAATTTTTTACTTTTTGATTGATTCTTAATGACCGCAATGGTTGACAGGCAGGGGGTATAAATTAGAGTAAAAATCATAAAGCTTATGGCTTGTTGCCAAGTTATGTAATTGAACAGTAAGTCTGGAAGAGTGCTGTCATTTCCAGAAAAAATAACTGCAAGAGCTCCAATCACAATCTCTTTAGCAATGAAACCAAAAATCAGAGCAATAATGAGTTTGTCATTAATCCCGATTGGATCAAAAATTGGGTTGAGTGCTTTACCAATAGAGTCAGCAACACTTAATTCTGGTGAAATATAGGTGTTCGTTAGAAGCCAAACGACAATAACCCCTCCTAAAATAAATTTTGATGCTCTTGTTAAAAAATGTTTGACCTCATGAGTGGCTGTTAGCACATTTTGTCTGAGGGTTGGTAATTGATAGGCTGGCATTTCGATAAGTACTGATTCATTATCCGCTTGGTCTTTTTTAAAAATTATTGCTGTGAAAAGGATCAGTAAAAAGCTGATGATATACATGGAGAAAAGTACCAATCCACCAATTCTTGGTTCAAAAAAAATCGCTGTAAAAAATAAAAAGACTTGCAGTCGTGCAGAGCACAATGAAAATGGAATAATAAGCATGGAAAGATAGCGAATGGATTTAGAACGCATTATTTTTGTTCCCATCAAAGCTGGCACATTACATCCAAAACCAAAGAGAATCATCACAAAACTGCGTCCATCCAGACCCATTTTTTCCATCATGCGATCCATTACAAATGCAGCCCTTGAAAGATAGCCGCTATTTTCTATAAATGACATTATTAGAAAGAAAATAACGATGACGGGTACAAAGGTAAGCACAGTTGTGATTCCAAGATATATTCCATCATATATAAAAGAGGACAGCAGGTTAGGCAACCATGGATTTAAATTTGATTGTAATAAGCCTCCAAAATAATCAAATACACCTCCAAGGAAATCCTGGATTGGTTCCGCTACACCATAAATAATTTGAAATAGAAAAAAAAGCGTAATAAAGAAAATGGGTAACCCTAAGTAAGGATGAAGAAAAAATTTATCCAGTTTCTCAGTAGTTGAGGTATCCAATGTTTTTGGAAAAGATACGTAATTTTTAATTTCACTTTCTGAGAATTTTTTTGGCTTTTCTTTTATTTTTTTTAATTTTTGTTTTTTTGATAAAAATTCATATCCCTCTTTAAATTTTGCACTAATGGGATGGATGGGAACTTGAAGCCTAGTTTGTAATTTTTCAAAATGTATTTGAATTCCATTCTTTTGCGCTTCGTCATGCATATTGCTTAAAATTCGAAGGTTGTATCCCATATTCAATAATTCGGTAGCTAAAACAATTTGTCGGTCAATTTGAGTTGAATTCAGAATAAAAAATATTTCATCAATTTGATTATTTTTTAAGAATTCGTGGACAACAACTTCATCATCAGATCCAGAATGTAACGAGTAAATACCAGGAAGGTCGATAAGCTCTACAATTTCTCCAAATATTAATGTTCTAACGCTTTCAATATCTACAGTCACTCCAGACCAATTTGCAATTCTTGCCGATGCCCCACTGATTGAATTAAAGAAGGTAGACTTTCCTGAATTAGGCATTCCTATGAGAGCAATTTTTTTCATTGAGGAATGACCTTAATTTTTGCTGCATCTGCAGCTCGAATCATAAAAGATGATGTATTCACCTTGATGCATAATGGACCGTTATTGGATTTATGAAGGACATACACCGTCTTATTAATTTTTAATCCTAATGCGGCGGCTTTTAATGTAAATGAGGGTTGGTGATCAATTTCAACAACAGTTGCAAAAGAGTTTTGAGAAAGTTCGGATAATAATCTAATTTGAGATTTCTGCATTTCGTCTTAATTCTTTAATGTGATCTTTTAATTTTCTTTTTTTTAAGTCATCTTCCAAGCGTTTTTTTATTTCACTCAATTCAGGAGGTGTGAGTGGTTTTTTGTCGGTTAATTTAAAAACATGCCAACCGAACTGAGTTTGGAAAGCGCCGCTTAGTTCATTTATTTTAAGATTATTGATTTCATTAGAAAAAGACTCAACCATATCCTCCAACGTAAACCAATCAAGATCACCACCTTTTTCAGCTGAGGCTTTGTCGATAGAAAAGCTTTTAGCCAGCTCTGAAAAATCATTTCCTTTTTCAATTTTAACAATTAAAGATTCGGCCTCGTTTTTGGTTTTAACTAAAATATGTTGTCCTTTGTATTCTTGTTCATTAAATTGCTTTGTAAAATTTTTATAAGCTAAATCAATATCTTCATTTGAAATGGGATGTTCTTTAATGTATTTTTTTAAGTATTCTGTATAGGCCATCTCCATATAAGTGAGCTCAACTTTTGAGAGAAATTTTGTCTCGCTGGTAATACCTTCTTTTGTGGCTGCATCGGTTAATATCTCAAGCTCAATCAGCCTATCAATAATATTTTTCTTCATTTCCTCATCGATGTTTCTTCCTTGGGATTTTAGTTCATTGGATATGTAATCAATTAAATTAGGGTTTAATGACTGTGAATTGACTGTAATTGTTGTCTCAGAAAAAACAGAATGACAGATAAAAATTAATAATATGATTGAATTAAATTGATATTTCATTTTTCAACTTTAATTTGTAATGCATGAATTTTTTGAGGGATTAGATCTTCAAGTAAAGCATAAATTTGTCTGTGTGATTGAATTCGATTTTGTTTATCTAATAAATCACTTTTGATGATGATGGTATAGTGACCACCCCCTGAATTTCCAGCATGCCCATGATGCAAATGTGAATCATCGATAATTTCGAGTCTCGCTGGGTTAAGTGATGTAAGTCTTTTTTTTATTTCGTCAATCATGATTAAGGAAAAACTTTCTTGAACGGCTGAACAGTAAAAGAATGATATATCCCGTTAGTAACATAGGGATCATTTTGAGCCCACTCTTTTGCATCCTCTAGAGAGTCAAACTCTGCAATAACTAAACTGCCTTCATATCCATTCGGTCCTGGATCCTCATTATCAATTGCAGGTAAAGGACCTGCAACCATGAGCCTACCTTGGTTTAACAGAGTTTTAAGGCGCTCAATATGATCAGGCCTTGCATTTAATCTTTTTTCAAGTGAGTTCGGATTGTCTTGGCTGTGAATCACATACCACATTATTTATTTTCCTTAGAAATATATATTGCGAGGTAAATCATAAAAATGAATAGTAAAAAGGTAATGCCAAATAATTTAAAATTTACCCAGGTATTCTCATCGAAATTAAATGCGACATATAGATTTAAAATGCCTATACCAATCATAAATATAATGACGTTCATGCTGATATGATTCCATCCATGGTCTTGCAGCGTAACTTGTTTTCCTAACATTTCCTTCATTAAGTTTTTCTTGAATAAAAGTTGACTGACAATTAAGACTAATGCAAATAACCAATAGATAGCAGTCGGCTTCCACATTATGAAAGTATTATCTTTTAATAATATGGTTAGACCACCCAAAATAGTAATGAGCAAGGTATTGATGAGCACCATTTTTTCAATCTTTTTCTTGATTAAATAAGTGGTGATTGCTAAGAAGATGCTAACTATAATTGCACTAAAAGTAGCATAAAAAATATCTGTGTATTTGTATACGACAAAAAATATAATTACTGGTAAGAGGTCTATAAAAAATTTCATAATAAATCACTGACATGTTGTTGAAACTATAGTACATTTAAATTAAATGTATATAGTTGATCTTCATTCTCATTCTAACGTATCTGATGGTATTTTGAATCCCGATGAGTTAATCACTTACGCTGCAGAAAAAAAAGTTAATATGCTTGCCCTAACAGATCATGATGATATTGCGGGCTTGGAGATTGCCAAAAAAAAATCTGCGGAATTGGGGATCCAATTTATTAATGGCGTTGAGATATCTGTATCATGGCGAAATCGAACCATTCATATGGTTGGGCTTGATTTTGATCATAAAAATAAAGATCTAGCTCAGGGTTTAGAGAAAATTCGAGAAGGAAGAATCGATAGAGCAAAAAAAATTGCATATGGATTAGCTATGGTTGGTATCCCAAACGCCTATGATGAAGCCAAAAAGTTTGCTAGTCACCAGGTAATAGGCCGGGTCCATTTCGCACAATTTTTAGTGTCCAAGGGTTTTAGTAAGAATGTCAAAACGGTTTTTAATAAATACATGACTAAAGGCAAGCCAGGTTATGTTGATCATCAATGGGCTAGCCTTGAAGATGCGGTCAATTGGATTAACAATGCAGGAGGCAAAGCAGTGATAGCGCATCCAGGACGCTATGACATGGGAAGTAAAATGTACCCACAATTTTTCCAAGAATTTAAAGAGCTTGGCGGGGCAGGGATAGAGGTTATTTCTGGCAGCCAAAGTCTTAATCAAATAGATTATTTTGCGGACTACGCAGAACGACATGAGCTATATGGTTCAGTAGGATCAGATTTTCACGGGTATGGTGTCTCCCACAGAGATCTTGGCCCAACTTACCAGCTTCCTGATAAAGTAAAACCGATATGGTCTCAATTTTTGACCACAAATTGATATAATTTCTAATTATGGAACTTAGCCCAATTCAATATTTTACTATTTCGATCATTCCAGTCTTATTGGCTATCACAGTTCATGAGGCAGCTCACGGATATGCAGCGAAACACTTCGGGGATAAAACAGCTTATTTTCTCGGACGCATTACATTAAACCCTATAAAACACATTGATCCTATTGGGACGGTGGTTATTCCTGGGATGCTGCTTTTATTGAGCGCTCCTTTTCTTTTTGGATGGGCTAAACCTGTACCTGTGAATTTCTCAAATTTAAATAACCCAAAAAAAGACATGATGTGGGTGGCACTTGCTGGACCAGCCTCCAACCTAGTTATGGCAATTATTTGGGCAATTATTTTAGGCTTATTTAAGTCATCTGGCGCCAGTTATGCATTATTCGTTATTGGAATGGCTCAGGTGGGAATCATGATCAATCTAGTTTTAATGTTGCTGAATTTATTACCCATTCCACCATTAGACGGGGGGCGAATGGCAGTAAGCTTACTTCCTTCTCCATGGTCATATAAGCTAGCATCGATTGAGCGTTTTGGAATGTTCATATTAATTTTTTTAATTGTAAGTGGATTGCTATCAGCAATTCTATTGCCATTACTAAGATTTTTCCAAGGGACATTGATTGGTATTTTTGTTTAATTAAGAGGATAGTTTAAAAAAATGGCGATTGAAAGAATTGTCTCCGGAATGAGACCAACCGGAAATTTACACCTGGGTCATTACAACGGCGTATTGAAAAATTGGATACAACTCCAACATGAAAGTGAATGTTTCTTTTTTGTAGCTGATTGGCATGCATTAACCACCCATTATGATTCTCCTGAGGTGATAGAGCAAAATGTATGGGAGATGGTTATTGATTGGTTGGCTGCTGGAATTGACCCCGCTCACGCCACTGTTTTTATTCAATCAAAAGTTCCTGAGCATGCGGAACTCCATACACTGTTGAGTATGATTACCCCATTAGGATGGCTAGAACGTGTCCCCACTTACAAAGACCAACAAGAAAAACTGAGCGCAAAGGATTTATCAACTTATGGTTTTTTAGGTTACCCCTTATTACAAAGTGCAGATATTTTAATTTATAAAGCCACTCAGGTTCCAGTAGGTGAAGATCAAGTTCCTCATGTTGAATTTACTCGTGAGGTTGCTCGACGCTTCAACCATCTCTATGGAAAGGAACCAGGGTATGAGGAAAAAGCACAACTAGCCATAAAAAAACTTGGCTCAAAAAAGGGAAAGCTCTATCATGAATTAAAAGATGCCTACCAGGAAGAAGGTGATGATCAAGCCCTAGAGGCTGGACAATCACTGATCGAAGAGCATCAAAGTCTAAGTATTGGTGACAAGGAGAGATTGTTAGGTTATCTAGAAGGTGGAGGAAAGATTATCCTGCTTGAACCTGAATACAAACTGGCACCTGCTTCAAAAATGATTGGTTTAGATGGACAGAAGATGTCGAAATCTTATAACAACACAGTTGCTCTGAGAGAATCAGTTGAAGATGTTCAGAAAAAAATTAAAACAATGCCTACAGACCCTGCAAGAGTTAGAAGAACAGACCCTGGTGATCCAAACAAATGTCCAGTATGGCAACTACATCAAGTTTACTCAAAAGATGATGTTCAAGATTGGGTTCGCAAAGGTTGTTCTTCAGCAGGAATAGGATGTATTGAGTGTAAACAACCTATCATAGATGCGATTACCAAAGAACTTAAACCTATGCAAGAAAGAGCAATTCACTACGTTGAAAATCCAGATTTGGTTAAAAGTGTAGTTGCTGAAGGTTGTGAAAAAGCAAGTAAATTAGCACGGGAAACTATGCGTGAAGTTCGTGAAGCTATGGGCCTTGATTTTTAATGGAAACGATAGATAACTTTATCAATCCAAACCTTCAAGCCAAAATTCATGGCGAATTAATTGCGGAATTTCCTCAAGACTTGTACATTCCTCCGGATGCCCTAGAAGTTTATCTTGAATCTTTTGAGGGCCCCCTAGATTTACTTTTATATTTAATTAAAAAAAATAATTTAGATATTTTAAACATTCCAATGCTAAGTCTGACAAAACAGTTCATGGCTTATGTTGAAAAAATGAAAGAGATTAAATTGGAGCTTGCCGCAGATTATCTCTTGATGACCGCTATGTTAATTGAAATTAAGTCTAGAATGCTTATTCCAAAACCAGATTCAATTGAGGATGATGAGGAAGACCCAAGATCAGAGCTAGTAAGAAGATTGATTGAGTATGAGCTTGTAAAAGAAGCGGCAGTTAATTTGAATACCATCCCCCAATTAGGTCACGATAGGGTTCCACCTGAGGTATATTATCAAAGAGAGATTAAAAATCATTATCCTGACGTCTCTATTCATGACCTTTTTGAAGCTTGGCAAAATGTTGTCAAGAGAGCAAGGCAGTTAAAAAATCATACCATTGATCGATCCGAACTGTCTGTTAGGGAACACATGAGTGCAGTTTTGAGAATGTTTGATGATAACGAGAAGATTGATTTTGATGATTTGTTTTTAAAAGAAGATCAGCCATTACAAAAGATGGTAGTTTGTTTTCTTGCAATTTTAGAGTTAGCAAAAGAGTCACTGATAAAAATTTTTCAGCAAAGTAATTATTCAAAAATATATCTGATGAGAGCATAGTATGGAAATAAATTCGAAATTAAAAGATGTCCTTGAGGTTGCTCTTCTAACTACACAAAAACCACTATCGATTGATGATTTGCAAAAACTTTTTGATGAAAAAATCGAGCGTTCAACTTTACGCATGCTCCTGGATGAACTAAAAAATGACTGGGATAAAAAAACACTAAATTTAATTGAGGTATCTTCAGGCTATAGATTTGAAGCAAAACAACAGTTTGTTGAAAATTTGATGAGAATGAACCCCGACAGAGCTCCAAAATACTCTAGAGCGGTTATGGAAGTATTAGCAATCATTGCATACCGACAGCCGGTAACAAGGGGTGATATTGAGTCAATCAGGGGAGTAGCCCTAAACCCCAATGCCATTCGACAGTTAGTTGAAAGAGAATGGATTGATATTGTTGGCGTAAAGGAGACTCCGGGAAGACCAGGCTTGTATGGAACTACAAAACACTTTTTAAATGATTTTGGTTTGACCAACCTATCAGACTTACCAGACATTGAAAAATTTGAGGAACAGCTCAATTTAGATTTAGTTGGAAATCAAAATCTCGAGCAAAATGATTCGCAAGCCTCAATCTCGAATGAGTCATCAGATGGCCAAGAATAGCTCTGCCGAAGAGTTGGAGAATAAAAAGGAAAGGATTCAAAAATTTCTTGCCAACATGGGAATGGGCTCAAGAAGGTCTATTGAAGAGCTCATTAAACAGAAAAAGATTACTGTTAATCAAAAACCAATTGATTTAGGACATATGGTTTACGGTAATGAAATCATTCATATTAATGGCAGAAGAATATATTTTAAGAATACCGAAAAAAGAGAATCCCGTTTAATTATTTATCATAAGCCTGAGGGTGAAATCGTCTCTCATTCTGACCCTAAACATCAAAAAACTGTTTTTCAAAAATTACCTAAAGTCAAAAATGGTAAGTGGATATCTATTGGCCGGCTCGATATTAATACCTCCGGACTATTGCTAATTACCAATGATGGTAAATTGGCAAATCACATGATGCACCCCAGTCAACAAATCGATAGAGAGTACTCGGTAAGAATTTTGGGAGAAGTGACCGAGGACATAATTTATAACATCAGAAAAGGGGTTAAGCTGGATGATGGAATTGCACATGTAGACACCTTTGAACATACGGGTGGTGAAGGTGCTAATCAATGGTTTAGGATTATTTTAAAAGAGGGTAGGAATAGAGAAATAAGGCGGTTAGTTGAGTCACAGAATTTAAAAGTTAGTCGACTGATTCGAACACGATATGGACCATTAAATCTTCCATCTCATCTAAAGCGAGGACAGTTCATGGAGATTGAAAAGAAAAATCTTGACAAGATTTTTAAAATGCTTGGGATGAGTTGAGCGGAATTAAGCTTAAGAATTAACTACACAAAATTTTAATCAACGATAACTTATAAATTTCTTTGAGCTTTTCAATGTCATCTATATTTACGTGTTCATTTATCTTGTGGATTGAGGCATTGATTGGACCGAACTCAACAACCTGCTTACAAATTTTTGCTATAAAACGACCATCTGATGTTCCCCCTGTTGTAGAGACTTCTGGCGTTACACCAGTGACATCAGATATGGCAGAGGTTAATACATCTGTTAGGATCCCTTTTTCAGTCAAATAAGGCTCACTCGGGATTTCCCAATTTAGTTCATATTCATCAGCATGTTTTTTAACAACCATCTCCACCTCATTTTTCAATTGATCGGGAGTACATTCGGTTGAATGACGGAAATTAAATTGTATTGTTACATCTCCAGGAACAACATTTGTGGCACCTGTTCCGGCATTGATATTAGAAACTTGCCATGATGTCTTTGGAAAATATTCATTTCCATTATCCCAGGATATTTTTTTAAGTTCATCAATGATTGAGGCAGATCGATGAATCGGATTATCAATCAAATGGGGGTATGCAATATGTCCTTGTATTCCTTTTACAATTAATGTCGCAGAAAGCGAACCACGCCTACCATTTTTTATAGTATCTCCAAATTTTTCAGCACTGGTCGGCTCACCTACAATACAGTAATCAATGTCTTGATTATTGTGAATAAAATGTTCAACAATCTTTTTGGTCCCATCGGTAGCAATACCTTCCTCATCAGAGGTAATAAATAAACCTATTGATCCCTTATGATCTGGAAATTCAGCAGTGAACTCGTTAATTGCAACAATAAAGGCAGCAATAGATGATTTCATGTCTGCTGCCCCTCTTCCATAGAGAAAACCGTCTTTTTCTGTAGGAATAAAAGGGTCGCTATGCCACTTGTCTAATGGTCCTGGAGGAACGACATCAACATGGCCTGCAAAAATAACAGAGGGGTTTAACTCTCCTCTTTTAGCATAAAGGTTTGACACTCCATTGCTATCAATACTCTGGTATTCAAAATTTAGATTTTTTAATTCTGACTTGATGATATTAATGCAACCATTATCATTAGGAGTAATGGATTTGATTTCAATTAAGCGCTTAGCAATATCTAGAGTTTTTGTCATGTAAATTCTTTTTGGTATTTTTCTTCATCATAACCTAAAAGTACTACATTTTTATTATTGACCAGGACTGGTCTCTTCATCACCGATGGCTTTTGAAGAATTAACTCGATTATACCTTTGGTTGTATTAATCAGCTGCTTGTCACTATCAGTTAAGTTTCTCCAGGTGATCCCTCTTTGATTGACAAACATCAAAGGATTTAAATCACTTGGTAAGTTTTGAAACCATTGATTTAGATGCTCAGAGGTTAAATCTTTTTTGACATCAATAAAATTAAAATCAATCTTATTTAGAACGAGCCAATCAAGACCTTTTTTTACCGTATTGCAATTTTTGATACCAAAAAGCTCTATCAACTTTAAACACCTCGAAGTAATTCATTGATACCGACTTTACCCAATGTTTTTTCATCCACTTTTTTCACAATAACAGCACAATAGAGACTGTAGGATCCATCTTTGGAAGGTAAATTTCCTGAGACCACTACTGAACCTTTTGGTATGCGTCCAAAGGTAATTTCACCTGTTTCACGATCCAATATTTTTGTAGATTGACCAATATAAACCCCCATGGAGATTACCACGTTGTCTTCAACAACAACTCCTTCTACAACTTCACTTCTTGCCCCAATGAAACAATTATCACCAATAATCGTAGGACCTGCTTGAATTGGTTCAAGTACTCCACCAATCCCAACACCGCCTGATAAGTGAACATTTTTACCTATTTGAGCACAAGACCCGACTGTTGCCCAAGTATCCACCATTGTTCCTTCATCGACATAGGCACCAATATTTACATAAGAAGGCATTAGTACAGCATTTTTACCAATAAAGCTTCCATGACGAGCAATCGCATTAGGCACAACTCTGTACCCACCATTTTTAAAATCTTGTTCTGTAAAGTGACGAAATTTTGAATCCACTTTGTCAAAATAATTGGTGGAGCCACCAGGCATGATTTCATTGTCTTTTAATCTGAAAGACAATAACACAGCTTTTTTTATCCATTGGTGAGTTTCCCAATCTTGACTATCTCCAATTCGACTGGCTACCCTCAACTCTCCAGAATTTAATTTATTTAGCACTTCAGAAACAGCATCAACTATTTCTTGTGGTGCATTTGATGGTTTTATTTCAGATCTGTTTTCAAAACCTTGTTCAATAGTATCTTGTAAATTACTCATTCTTGACCTTTTATTAATAGTGTTGTGATTTTTTGAAGGGTTTATTTTACATAAAAAAACTTAATAATTTCAGTTAAAACGAATTTTGTTTTCTTTATATAAATGCATAATTTTCTCTGAATGTTCTTGAATGTCTTCGATACGATTTTCGTTAGAGGGGTGAGTGCTAAGAATCTCAGGAGGTTCTACCTCTTTTAATTCATCCATCTTTCTCCATAAACTGACTGCCGCAAGCGGGTTGTACCCAGCTCGGGCAGCAAGTTCTAAACCAATTTTATCTGCCTCGCGCTCTTGCTCTCTACTATTAGGAAGAGCAAAAAACAATGTTGTACCTAAGGCAACACCTTGAACGGCTAAATTTTTCAATTGTCTATTATGCGAAGAGTCGCTGATATAGATTGCAAACCCCAATATACCTAATTGTTGTATCAGGGCGGTAGACATTCTTTCACGACCATGCTCACGTAGGGCATGAGCAATTTCATGACCAATCACCGCAGCAATTTCATCATTGGTTTTAGCTGCTTTATCAAGCAATCCGGTATAGACCATAATTTTTCCTCCAGGCATGCAGTAGGCATTGATTTGATCACTTGTTTGTAAATTTATTTCCCAATTCCAAGACGTTGCATCATCTCTAAAATATCTCACCTCATCAATAAGTCGATAGCTAATTTTTCTGACCTCATTGAGCATATATGTATCTTTGTTTAACTGATCATTTTCTTGTGCTTTTTGTTTGGCCTCTTGGTAACCTTGATTGGCCATTGATAAAGCCATAAATTCAGGAAGAATAACAAGCTGCTTGCGGGTAATATCTGAATCTGTTTTCAGCGTTGTAGACGTACATCCAGAAATCAAAACAAAAAAAACTAAAATTAGTTTATTCATTTTAAAAGTTATTTTGACTCCCTAATTCAACGACGCGATTAACAGGAAGTTTAAATTGGTTTGTAATTTCTTCTGAGCTATTA
>Ga0255773_10003828_pt1 | contig 13073 bp, 14 predicted proteins | sample 011ome_17_FD_179971 | JGI IMG/M metagenome (GOLD analysis project Ga0255773, IMG submission 179971) | Coastal salt marsh microbial communities from the Groves Creek Marsh, Skidaway Island, Georgia - 011502XT metaG (version 2) | ecosystem: Environmental > Aquatic > Marine > Intertidal zone >...
TTCTGTACCTGTCTGTGATGCATAGCGTGAACGCATTGCAAAGATAAGTCCAGTTGGGCCTGTCATAGGTTGAACACCAGCAATATCATAAGCGATAAGGTTTGGCATTGCTCTACGGACTAGAGAGATTAGGATCGGATCCCAATTATCTACACTAGCACCTGTAGCGTTAGTTGGTGCAGCTTCTCCAAGGAACGATCTGTCCTCACGAAGTGCTTTTTCTTGGTTTTCTAGGATGATTGTGGTTACAGCCTTACGATAAGAGTCTTTAATCTCTGGAAGATCATTGTGCTCTAGGACTGGTTGCCACTTCTCCTGTAGATGTTCTGTTTTGAACATTTTGTTTCTCCTTGTTGAGTTTTCTAATAATATTTATAAAAACTAGATTTTTGGAACAATATTTTTCCGCAACCTTAGTCTTTTGCCCGCTTTACATTTTTACTGATTGCTGCCATGTAAGCAGACATTGCACCAGTTGTATCGAAAGACTCAGAACCATCAGATTCAGTGTCTACAGATTCAGCGATAGTGGTTGCCTTTGGAAAATAACTTTCCTTAAGCGTGTCGAGTTTACTTCTGAAAGAACCTTCATCTGTAAAATCTACATCTTCTGCAAGAGACTTAAACTTTTCTACTTCCGTATCGGCAAGATCAGTAGCAACCTCTGCAAAAACACTCTCACGAACCAATTGGTCATTCTGCTTTTTCATTGCAGCAGTTTTTTCAATCTGTTCGTTGAGTTTTGCTTCAAGTTCGTCAATCTTTTCAGACTGAGTTCCTAGAATATCATACTTTTCGTCTGGAACATCAATGTAATGTTCTTCAAAAAGTGATTTAAGACCTGAAATGAAATCTTCAGCAATCTCACCTTTGAGACCTCTTTCGATTGCAATTTCATTCTCTTTCATCCACTCTTCTACAACGTAGTTCATATATGCGTCAACCTTTTCAGTCAACTCATCACGCACTCTGTTGATTTCTTCAGCGACTTCTTGTGTCTTTGCAGACTCAATTCTTTCGACTTCAGAACGAAGTTTAGACTTAACAGCAGCCTCAAAAATTGTGGATGCTTTTTCTTTGAATTCTTCAGTAAGTTCCTCACCCTCGACAAGAGCGGTAACATCTTCAGATACATCTACAGATGCAAGTCTTTCATCAAGAGTAGACTCATCCATTTCTTCCTCACCATGCACTGAATCTTTCATCATTGCACCGTAAGCGGCTTGAATGTCTGTGGCTTTCATCTTTTCCATTGTTTTGATTTTCTCATACATGGCGTTGATCATTTCTGCCTTAGTCATCTTGCCTTCTTCTAGTTCCTCACCATCGTGATCTACTTGATCACCAGCAGCAAGGGGTTCTTTGATTTTGGTTGGTTCATCAGCACCACCGGCGTCTTTTGCACCCTTAGTCTGAGCATCTTTGGCCTGACTTGTTGCTTTTGCAGCGTCTGGGCCTTTCTTCTCTTCTGGGTCAACAACAGCTTTGCCTAGGTCTTGAACTTCCCCTTCAACTTTATCCATTGATTCACCTTTAGCAGCACCCTTTGTTGGGGCGTCCTGTGCAGCTTCTTCAAGCTCCGCAGCAACCTCTGCTTCCAGTTCCTCAATTGTCTTGTCTAGATCTGACATTGGGATTTTCTCCTTGGTTTGTTATCTTAACATATTTATAATGATTAAAGTTTTGACAAAAACTTTGCAAAGGCAAGTGCGGAAACTTTACTGTTTCTTTGTCTTACCCCTTCATTGATTTCGTCTTTGATGTTTTGAATCTCTACCTCTTTAAGTAGTCCATTATCCCAAACCCATTCTTTACCTTCCATGATACCTTCAACGAAGGCTTGAGGTGCAGAAGGGTCTGCAACAATATCTGCCGCAGTGGCAAGATAAAAATCATCTTTCACATAGTTAGCACCGGCCTTAGATTCCAGTGAACCCATACCTCTTGAAGAGACACCAAGTTTACCACCATCTTTGATTAGTGCTTTCGCAATTTCCCCCATTGGAGTTGAGAGCAGTTTCGCCTCACCAATAAAGTTCTTTCCATCCGCTTCCAGTTTAGTAATCATATGCGATACCCTGTCAAGATTGACAGTAGGGCCTTCTGGATGACCCAGTTCCCCAAACGCACGACCTTCAGCAACAAATTCTTTATTATAACGTGCGACTTCTTTTGTCAACACGTTCATTGGGTAGACACGACCATTACGGTTTTTCATGTCTGCCTGCATGAAGATTCCACGAATCTTCATATCTTTTCCACCACCGTCTTTTTCTTCAACGATGTATTCTACTTCTTGTATCTGTTCTGCAATAAGTTTCATATTAGTACCCAGCATTCGTGATTGCTGTACCCTTTAAGGTAGATGCACCACGAAGCCCCTCTCCAGCGTTCATGTGAATTACAATACCAGCACCGGCACCAACATAAATTGTACCAACGTCAGCATCGTCTGCCGCATTACGAACCGTTACTACTTGTGCAGAACCAGTGTTAAATACCCATACCGCCGCATCACCTACAAAACCTGTAGTTCCAGTTGCGAGGTCGGTTGCGTTTCCTTTTACTTGCATAGTTCTTTTCCTAAATTGATAATACTTCTGCTTCAAAGTAGTCCATAAGTTTTTTTGGTGTAACTTTATACTTCTTTGAAACACTATTTATAGTTTTGTCAAAAGTATTTAGGAAATCTGAGGGTTTACTCTCCATTTCCTTAAAAATAGCGTCAACAGCCTCTTTCATCTTAGGGGATAATTTCTTATACTCCTTAGATGTTTTATGCTCGTCCTTTTCTGGTAACTCTTTATAGAGTTCAGAAATCGTCTTACTCACTATCTTCTTCTACCTCTGGAATGTGATGAGTTACAAATGTCTTTGCAACTTCTTGTCTCTTTGTCTCCAACGCATCACCCACTTTTGCTGCAAGAGCAGAATTAAAGTGTGTTTCTGCTGAAAGGTTATCACCGTCACCAATTGCGTTTACAAAGTCTCTTACTGTATCCATCATTTATCTCCTTGTTCTGGATTGTTCTGTGCGAACATACCATCATCTTGACCCATAGGGTCGAGTTCGCCACCAGATTCATCTTTAATTTGATTTTCAATTTCTTCAATCTCTTCATCAGACATTCTTAGAACATTCTTTCTCACATATTCTTTAGAGAAGTATGTTCCCACATAACTTTCAATCTGTCCTAACATATCCAAACGATTTTGAAGAAGTTCTGCATTCTTTAATTCTGTAAAGTGGCCATCTTGCATAAAGTCAAACTGCAAGTTTTCTTTAATCATAGACCATTCATCTTCTGCAATCACACCTTTTAGAATAAGTTGTGTGCGAAGAACATCCATAAACATTACAGTGAATTTCTTACGAAGTTTCTGTACGAACTTTGTAAACTTCAATTCGTCACGAGTAATGTTATCAGAACGTCCAATAGAGAATGAGTTCTCTGCCTCAAGTCTTGAGATTGGTACGTTCAATGAACGGTAAAGTTTTGTCTGGAAGTATTTGATATCATCAATCTCGCCGAGGTTTGAGCCGCCAGGCAAGGTTGTGATTTCTGTACCTCTACCACCTTCTCTACGAGGCAACCAGAAATCTTCCAACATTGACATATGATTTCTATCGTCACGAATTTCACCAGTTCGTGCGTCATACACCAACTTGTTACGATAACGATTCATCACATCTTTCAGATAAGCCTCTGCCTTTACTTTCGGCAAGTTACCAACATCAATGTAGAAAATACGTCTTTCAGGCGCACGAGAAATACGATAGATAACCAACGCATCCTCAATCATGCGTAACTGATTGACAGGTTTGATTGCTTTGTGCAGATATGAAAGGACAGTTCCTTTGTGCATATCTACAAGTCCAGAAGGGCAATATGTAATAGAGTCGGCAGTAATACGAATACCAGAAGATGTTCCTACGTTCTGTTCCCAACCCTTATCATTATAAAGATAGAAATCCTCAATGCCTTTTACCATCTCGGCACCAGTTTTCTTGTCCATTTCTTTTCGTTGTTCTCTGACCTTCTTAATTTTACGAGGGTCGATATAACGTAATTCTTTAATTCCCTTACGAGGGGAATTTCTATCAATAATTTTATGATAGTATATTCTTCCATCGACATACCAACGTCTAAAGATATCATGGCCTTTTGCATTAAAGTCTAGCAAATGCAAAACTTCATTAAATTCATCTCTAATTTTAGATTTGATATTTCTAGAAAGGTCTAACCTGTCGAGGGAAATAGATACGGATTGTCCTCTTTCATCAGAGACAATCGCTTCGTTTGCGATATCTTCAATAGCACTATCACACTCTGGTTGTTGTGCAATATCACGATATCTTCTAATTAAGTCAAGTTCATTCCGATCACGACCATCCATATCAAGAATGGAAGCATAATGGCCACCGCCTGATACAACATCAAGGGTGCCATCGTCAGATGAGGGAGCAGTGAATCCATCACTACTCCCACTCTGATTCGCTCTTGTGATTCTGAAACCAAAAAGTTCAGCCATACTATAGTTCTCCTAATTTTACCTTACTATTTAGTAAGATTATAAAGCAGGATTATACACCACTTGCTGAGAATGATGTGTATCTCCATGTCACATCAAAGGTTTCAACTTCACTTACTGTATCATAAGACAACTCAATTGGTGCAATCACAGTTGGCCAACAGTTAGTTAGAATGTATTCTTTAAGAATAACATTATCTCTATCCAATTGTTGAACTCTAAGATCAGCAGTATATTGAGAAACATTGGCAGCACCAACACTTGTTTCCAAGTCGTTAATACCACTCATCCATGACTCAAGTCCATTACGAATTCTGAAATCTGTGTCATTGATGATAGTTGTTGTCCATGTTTCAAATTCTCTGTCACCAGCAAGATAGAGAATACGTCCTCTAAAGTTGACAGGAACTTCTGTGATTGTCTGGCCAGGCAACGATGCTGCCTTAACCAAAAATGATGTTGCTTCCGAACTTTCAATTCCGGCAGCCCCGATTGCAGGCGTATTCAGAATAACTGTAAATTGGTTAGCACGAGCGCCCCCACCAGTCATTCTAGCTCTAAAATCATTAATATTTGGTGTTGACATGATTAACCTCCCACTTCACTAAATGCAACGCCAGTTCTTACGGCGATGAAGTTTAGTGTAATAAAGTTGATTGAACGAGCAGGCTTGATGTAAATATCACCAATGAATTCATTTCTGTCAATGACTTCACCTGTGTTATTTGTTTCATCACAAACCACCTTAAAGTCTGTAATACCTCTACGTCCTTGCACATCTCTAAGGAATGGTTCTACCAAATTCAAGAATTGTGCTCTTGTAAATGTATCGTTGAACTCAAAGAGTTGGAATTTCGATGCAGTTGCAATTGCCTTTTCAAGAACGAGGAACAATCTACGCACGTTAATTCTATCAAACGCAGAAGGTCTAGAAAGAGCAGTCTTGTCACCAAACAAGAATGTTCCTTGGCCTGACTGTGTAATAACAGGGTTAATACGAGCAGGATAAAGAATATCCCTTTGTGCCTTGTTAGGGTTGTATGCAAGTCTTACTGCACCACGGATTTGTCCTCTGTTGTAACCAGCAGGGGAGAACCATGCGTCAGCGACTTGGTCAGTGTTTGCACACAAACCAGCAATGTCACCATTCAATGGTACATATCTGTAAACATCATTGTATCTGTCGTACATATACTTGTATCCACTATCGAATACTGCATATGAAGAAGATGCAAGGTTGTCAAAGAATGCTTCGACATTTGTAGTTTGAGTGATTGAACTTGTGATACCAACAACATCTGCTCTACGAGGAGAGATGAAACCAACACAATCTTTACGAGCCTCACAGAGGTCGATAATCATGGTTGCGTGTGTAACACCATCTGTTCCAGCTGGACAAGTACCAGCCATCACAAGGTTTACATCAACTGTATCAACATCAGCAAACAACTGATATGCAGTGTCCAATTCACCGATTGTTGGGTTAGCGTCTACACCACCAGAAAGTGTTGAAGTGATAACACCAGCGTCACCAGTAGAAGAGGTGTAAGTTGAACCAGAAGCAATGTCTGTTCCAGCATCAGATAGTAAACTGTCGTGATCCATCCATCTTACGAAAGAAGAACCTGTGTTTACTACGTTTGCATAGAAGTTTGTTCCACCTTGTGCAGTTTTAGCAGATGCAGCCTGAGATACGAATGGATATGTTTCCATTGCAGCATTACCTCTTTGTCCGGCCAAGTCAGCGTCAAAACCAGTAACAGTACCAGCAGTATCGTAAACTACGATATGCATTTCGTCACCAGAAATTCCTCTGTCTGTTGCCCAAGGTGATGTGCCAGGCGCACCATCAAACAAGTCATAGTACTTCCAACGTCTACGAACAGTAGTTGCAGCAGTCAAGGCAGATTTAAGTCCACCACCGTTAGGATTGTCAAGTTGTCTGATTGTTAGATCGTCAGTTGCAACAGCAGTAACTTCATACTGTTGTCCGTCTGCTTCTGCAAAGTAAACAATATCTCCAACTGAGAACAAGTTACCACCGTCACCAGCAGAACCACCACCGTTGTCAATTCCAACAGTAGTTGCACCAGCAGCAGGCGTACCTGTGGTTACACCAAGTGTACCAGCAGCACCAGAGAATGATTGTTCGTATGCAGTTGCACTTGAACAGATTGATACAGCAACACCGTTACCGTATGTGCCTGGGAACTTTGCAGCCCAGTTACCGACAGAACCTTGTCCAGCGGCATAGTTAGTTTCATAATCAAAATCGTTTTTAATCTTCAATCCAGAACCGTCAGCGGTAGCGTTTACAGCAGATGAAGCATCTGCACGAACTACACGAAGAGCGTTTCCGTATTGAAGAAAGTTAGCGGCAGTAAACCAAGTTTCAAAATTACTTGCATTTGGTTTACCAAAGACTTGTACAAGATCTTGTTCTGAAGCAATCGGAATGATTTCTTCAACTGGCCCTTGTGGGAAACCAGCAGCAATTGCACCAATAGATGTTGCAACAGCAGGAACAATATTGGTCAAGTCGATCTCTTTGACGAGTACGCCAGGGGATACTTGAAATGCCATCTTTGTTTTCTCCTTTATGGATTCATTATAATTATTAAGTTTCCAAACTTACATGAATATTTATAAAAAACCTTTTCTACACTTGATTTTTTATAGGTTAAGCAACACATAAATAGTTTTATGTCGGAGCATTATCAGAAATACAAAGAAACCATAAAAAAGGTATCACAACGCAATTATAGAGCTCGCAAGATATGGGTTAATGAATATCTTGGTAAAAAGTCCTGTAATTACTGTGGTGAATCTGAAACTGCTTGTCTCCAATTTTATCCTCACGAGAGGAAAATACGCACTCTAACAAAAAGAAAAGGATTGAACGAGGAATCTAGAACAGAAGTCAAAGATTTAATCAATCAATCCAAAGTAGTTTGTGCAAACTGCTTCCTTAAATTAGAAAACGATATTATTGATATTATGTAGGTATTTTAAGATTTCTACCAATCTGAATCGTATGAACGAACCACTGGACTCCACCGTGTTCCATACTCATCTACAATAGTTTCTCCGTATCCATTATCATTCAACCCATCATCAAAGAACCCAAAAGGAGCCATATCCTGTTCTAATTGATGTTGTTGTTCTAAGAACATTCTAGCACGAATATCATCGTCAGTTAGTTCTTTAAAGTATGTCTGTTCTACCAACCACGCAAAGATAACACAACACATAGCTAAGTCATCTGTATGTCCATCTTCTGCCTCAAAGGATTGTCCTTTAAGAATAAAGGTAGAGAACTCATTGATTAAGTCGTAATCATTGATAATGAGTTTATCTGTTTCAATAATCTGTTTAAGGTTAGAACATCCTAGTTTTTTAACTGCCTTTGTTGTTCTTACTCCCAATTGTGCTTTTCCACCACTAAAACCACCACCAATCACCTGACCTGCACGACCACGCATACTTGCCATAATAAGGTTCTCATACTCCAAGTCAAACTGTAGTGCAGTTGCAACTTGTTCACCAATATCATTCACCTCAATCAAAATATAGGCTTGATTGTAGGCCTTAGATACATCATGGATAATGTTGGGAAAGAGTAGAGGTTTGATTTCGTTGTTACGATATTTTGCAACAATCTTATAAGGAACTGTAGATACATCAAAGACAATAAATGCAGAGTAGTCATTATTTGTGCCTCTTGCAACGTCAGCAACCACAACATATGTACCACCATCATTTGGTTTCTCATACATATCCAATCCAGCGTTTGACTGAATAGGATTCTGAAAGGCCATTGACTTAATCTTTGAAGGATTAATAAGTGTATTTGCAGAACCTAAGAACTCACAGTCAAATTCTCTTCTGAACTGTTCTTCAGAAGTGTTTGCGATTGTCTCTGTTCGCCACTTTTCATCTCGGCCTGGCACTTGACTCCAGTGAACATCTATGATATTATACGAGTTTCTTTTGTTCTCTGCATCAACCCACAATTTGTAGAAAAGATTCATACCATTGGGTGTAGATACAATAATAACTTTTGTAGTTTTACCAGATGAGATTGTAGGATAAACAGAACTAAAGAAGTCCTCTGCTACGTTGTTTGGAACGAATGCAAATTCGTCCAAGAATATCATGTTGTAAGAACCACCACGAACAGCAGATGAAGATGTAGAAGATGCAACAACCCTACTACCATTCTCTAAGTCTACTGAACCTTTGTTCCAAGACACCACGCCCTGTTGTAACCACTTAGGAAGATTCTCATATGCAAGTTGAAGTCTACCAAGAATGTCTCTTGCAGTCGCAGCCTTGTTGGCAAGGATTGCAACATTCATGTTAGGATTGAATAGAACGTAGTGAAGAATATAGGATACCATAGTCGTGGATTTACCAGACTGTCTTGGCATCTTACAGATAGTAAAACGATTGTCGTGGATTGTATCTACAATGTCCTCTTGAAAATTATACATTTCAAAAGGAACAAGTCCTTCATCAAGCGATACGATTTTAATATAATTCTTGATAAAGTATATGGGATTTTCCATACACTTCTGGTATTCAAGAATTTGATTTTTCGTCCACTCTACAGGAACATTAGATTTTTTTAGTAGAGGATTTCCAAGGTAGTGATCATAAGTTTTCATTATCTGCGTTCAGTTGTTCTATTGTTTTAGCAATACCCAAATCATAAGCTTGTCTAATTTGATTATCAACACCAACTTGAATCGCAATATCGTTATTATTACAATGATCTACTAGAGATGCAACAATCGTATCTGTTGCCAGTCTTGATCTGTAGTCCAACCAGTTTTGTAAATATTCTTGAACATCCAAACAAACAGAATCCATAGCTAATTTTTCTGTTTCTGAAATATTTAAATTAATTTGTGCCATAATTTGAGTTTCCTTTATTTAAGCTATCTTGTAGCCCATCCACCATGTGTTCCATTGATTGCCTCCAGAATTCATCGCCCAAGCAGAGCCACCATGTCCATAAATTCTTACATAATCACCTTGATCTAATTCTAGAACATTCATATAGGCCTGGGTGCTATTTGCATAATGTGGTAGATCTTCTACTACATCCAAAGTTCTGGTGTTGCCATTTACACCCCAACTACAATACCAACCAGTTGTTTGAGTACCACTAAAATCTGGTTTGAAAACCATCAAATAAAGTCCAGCAACTGGAGCGGTAAATTGATCACTTGCAAAAGAACTGTGATGCCTTCTTGTTTGCACCCCAAAGTAATTAGAGGCACCATAAAGTGTCCAACCTGTGACTCTGGTAGCGACATTAACGACATTTGTAAAGCTTGTATTTAGATATGCAGCAAATGCTACTTGATTTGGATGAGATACCCTACCAGAAGTATCAACAACTATACCAACATTATTATTATTTAATATATGAAGCCCACTTGCACCAGTTGCTCCTGTTTGATAACCAGCATAAGCTCCACCGCCAGCATCTGTTGATGTTTCAACACCAATTTCTGCCGTAGTCGCCGTATTTTGCAATTGAAGAGCAGCAACAGATCCAGAATTTGTAGTTTTGATGAGTGCTCTGGCGTTGTTTGTATTTTCAATATGTAAGGGTAAGGACGGTGAAGTAGTGCCAATGCCGACATTATTACCATCAATAGCAACCCTAGTAACTCCAGCAGTCTGAAGATGAAGTGGTTTAGCACTACCAGATGCACCATTAACATGACCAACACGAGCGACAGAGCCAGTGAAGTCCATTATAATTCTTTCGTCACCGGCACCAAAATTAGCAGATGCACCAGAAGAACCTATCGCACCAGCAACATTTAATCTTTCATTACCAGTAGTTGTGTTAAGACTAGTAAATCCATTGGGATCTATAGTAAATCGTTCAGCACTTGAAAAATCTTGATTATAATTTATTGATAATTTACCTGTTGATTGGACACTTCCGACAGCCCAACTTCTTGTTCCAGCATCGTGAAACCAGATATAACCGTCTGCATCATCGTTATATACTTCAATATTTCCCGCTACTCTTAGTTTTTCAAGAGAACTCGTAGAACCAATAGCTACTCTATTATTTGTACTGTCTAGATAAAGTGTTCCAGAATCGTAGTTTAGGTTATCTGCAAGTTTTGGGCCTGTGACAGCACCATCTGAAATCTCTGATACAGTAACAGAGTTTGCCGCCAAATCCTCGGCAGCAATAACATCAACACCAATCTTTGCAGAGTTCACTGCATCATCAGCAACCTTAACAGTTGTTACAGCACCATCAGCGAGTTTTGCAGTTGAAATGCCACCGTCACCAATGGCTGTATTTTTAATTCTGGTTAATGGCATATTACTTTCCCTTTAACATCTTTTGTAGTTCAGCAGTGCTTCCAACAAATAATGCATTTGTTACGTTCTGAGGAGCAGAATTAGGAACTTCTTTGAGTTTCTTCATCTTTGCTTGCAAATCACCCAATTTCTCCGTGACTTCTGCCACTTGTTTAATCAAGTTCCCAGCAACCTCATAGGTTCTTGGGTGTTCTGATTCTCTTGCAAGGTCTAGAATACCATCAATGGCATCCTGTCCTCTTTCGATAAGATTATAAAAGTTCTCTCGTTGATATTTATAATCGTTATCTATATCTTCTTCATTTAGTTTTGTTTCTGGAACAAGAACAGGTTTTGGTGGAGTAACATCTTTTACTGCCAAAACCTCTGGTTCTGCTATTCCTAAAACATTATCTAAAATGTCAGTCTGATTGCTCATCTACCGTTTCTTCTTGTTTTGGAAGTTCGGCTTTCAAATTGTCAAACATCAATTGTCTAGATGCTTTGAGCATCTCAATTTCAAAAGTTTTGTCTGCTTCCAACTGATTTGACTTTTGAATGTTATTAATTAGATTAATACAATTCTGGCTCAAATCTTCAATTGCATACTCTACGTCATCAATTGTAATCATTTGTTTCTTTTCTTCAGTCATAATATTTTCACTCCGTTTATTATATGTCTGTCTTTTATTTAGGTAGACTATTAAAGTCCAGCATCGTCTAGTCTTGCCTTCAGACTATCAATTTCTGTTAGTGCTTCTTGTAAAGATTTAACAAGTAGTGGAACAAGCTTGGCTTGGTCGATTGCTTGGTAATCTGGATTACCATCATCATCTACTGCATCCTTTTCACCAGTAATTGCTTCTGGAACAATATCTTGAACCTCGTGTGCAAGGAAGCCATCGACTGTTGTATCTGCGTCAGCGATGAAGTTAAATCTAGCAGGTTTCAGTTGCTTTAATCTAGTTGTTGCATCAAAATCATATTCTACATTTTCTTTTAGGCGGTAGTCAGATGAGGTGTTGTAAGATACGGATGAGGTATTACCAGTAATATTTCCAACTTTATTTCCAGCACCTCTATAAAATTGAACTATTTCTCCATTTGCATTCATTCTGTTTAATTGTAAAGATGGATCATTGTTTCTTTCTATTCTAATTAACCCAGCTGCACCATTGACAGAAATACCAACGCTGTCATTAAAACTATCACTAGTTTTATTAAGACAAAGATGACCACCAGTAGTAAGACGCATTTTTTCGTCAGCAGGACTAAGAACACTACCATCTGCTGCATTTCTAGTAGCAAATATAAGTTCCAGACCTGATGCATTATTAGTTGATATTGCACCAATCCCCGCTCTTCCCCTCTGTACAGCACTACTACTTGGATACCCTGTCCAAGAAATCCACGGCGCATATTGGTTTGATGACAATGAAGCACTAGGTATCATAAGAATACCTTCATTTGTTGTCGATGATCCAGAAGTTATTGTACTATCACTTATAACCGATAGTTTTGCACCGGCGTCTGTTTGGACACCACCAATATTAACACGGCCCGAGCTGTCTATACGCATGGCTTCTGAGTTGCTAGTGCCAAAGTGTAAGTCACCTGTTCGTGTCCACAAGTCTATGCCTGCACCTGTCCATTGATACATCGCTGACCTATGTGCAGATTGAATAGCAGGAGAACTGCCAAAAGAGTACAGGTCTATACGACTTCCAGTACCCTCATTGTTTTGTACTTGTGCGCTAATAACATTGGTGCTTGAACCAGAAACGTGAAGATTAGCATTTGGCGAACTAGTGCCGATGCCAACATCACCATCATTGGCCACACGAATTTTTTCAGAACCAGCAACCATAAAGGCAAGTTGTGTGCTTCCAGCCTCAGTTCCAAAAGTGCCAACACTACTTCCATCTGTTTTAAATGTGAAGTTAGTTGCAACACCATCTGTAAAAGTAACTAAACTTCCAACACCACCACCATTTAATTCAAGTTTTCTACTGGGCGAAGTTGTTCCTATGCCTACACGATTGTTTGTGCTGTCGAGGTATAGTGTTCCAGAATCATAGTTTAGGTTATCTGCGAGTTTTGGGCCTGTAACAGCACCATTTTGAATTTCGGCAGTTTCAACTGAACCAGCTGCCAAATCCTCAGCAGCGATAACATCCACTCCGATACTTCTTGATATGATTTTT
>Ga0255773_10003872_pt1 | contig 12963 bp, 11 predicted proteins | sample 011ome_17_FD_179971 | JGI IMG/M metagenome (GOLD analysis project Ga0255773, IMG submission 179971) | Coastal salt marsh microbial communities from the Groves Creek Marsh, Skidaway Island, Georgia - 011502XT metaG (version 2) | ecosystem: Environmental > Aquatic > Marine > Intertidal zone >...
CTAATAACTTTGGATCTAAATGAACCTTGTAAGGTTCTCCATCGATCATAAAATTTAATGCGCTATCATCTTTTTGTATCAATTTAAATTGATTTACCAATCTATCACCAAACGCAATCAAATCTGTATCTTTAGGGAAATAAGGAACATTTCCTGAGGTTAGTTTACCCAAAATAAGCACATCATCCATTAGGTCTGTCATTGTAGAGATTGCTTCTGTAATCCGCCTAGTTACAACTGCATACTTTTCAGGGGCTTGTTTAACTCCTTGATTGTTTAGCATCTCGAGCAACTCAGCATTAGACTGAATAACTGCGAGGGGAGTTCTAAACTGATGAGATGCAACAGTAATAAAACTCGACTTTAAGTGACCCAGCTCTTTTTCCCGCAGCAGCGACTCTTCCAATTCTTTATTGGAAATAGCTAAGCTTTGCATTGAATTATATAATTCAATACTTTTTGACTCAAGCAGTTGCTCTGCCGCTTTACGCGCTGCAACTTCTCTTTGACGAGCTTTTTCGATTAATTCGGGATTCATGACAAATTCAAATTTTATTGACCTGCAATCGGACTTTTTCACCATCACCCTCTTCTCCTATTTTTACTACGTCCACATTCTCTTCAAAATGTGCAGCAGCTCCCTTTATGAGACCAATGGCTAAATCAGACATTTTTCTTGATGAATAGTAATTTAACACCATCTCATTTTCATCTTTCATTTCAGCTTCAAATCGAGGTAACTCAGCATCCGGATAAAGCTTTAAAACTTCCGGGTGAATGTATTGGTCTATTGAGTTTAAAAAGCTAAACAAATTTGGCTTTTCCATAAACATAGGATATTTGGTTTTTAGGGTAGTGAAAAAATATTCGCCAAAAACCATTAACAAAGCTGGAACAGGAAGCCCTTTTATTTCGGAAAGTTTTGCGACCATTTTGAACATGTCTTTATGGCTATAGGTTCCAACAGAGGTATAAACACCGTCGGAATCAAGTTCGCACTCATCAATTATCTGTTGAACCACGTCCAAACCAAATTCATTTTCAACTAACTCTAAAAATTCTGTAAATACAATTCCTTTCATAATTTATCTTTTTTTAAATATTATTTCAAAACAGCTGCCTTTTCCAAGTATTGATTTAGCGGAAATGGTACCCTTATTAACTTCAACATATTCTTTTGCAATGTTCAATCCCAATCCTGTACCTTCAATTTCTGTAACATTATCTGCACGAAAAAAAGCATCAAACAGATGCAAAGATTGCTCTTTAGGAATACCTATACCGTAATCTTTCACTAATAAAGACACTTCTTTAGCTTTAAAGTGTATAATCAACTCAGGATTATCTTTACCTACAGAATATTTAAAAGCATTACTGATCAAATTAGACAAAGTATGCTCAAGCAATTTTGCATCTAAATATACCTCGTAAGCTTTTCCTTTTGTGCTGACGTTTATACTTCTGCCATCTGCTTGAACCGAATCATATTCCTCTGCCAAGGTTTTACAGAACATAACCAAATCCAAATAGGCAGGAGAATAAGTTTCCTTTCCTGAATTGAGCTTACCAAGTGTAAGCACATCATCCATTAGAGACGTCATTGTGGAAATTGCCGATGTGATGCGGGCAGATACTTGCGCATACTTTTCAGGCGTTTGTTTTTTTTCCATACTATTAAACATTTCCATTAAATGCGTATTTGACTGAATGACTGCTAAAGGTGTTCTGAACTGATGCGACGCAACAGTAACAAAACTTGCTTTTAAATTACTTAACTCTTTTTCTTTGATTAATGACTTTTTCAACTTCTTTTCACTATTTCTCAATGCTATTGTTCGCTCTTTTTCCTTGCTTAACGAATTTTCCAATTTTAGTTCGTTTGCTCTGAGTTCCTTCGTTTTTTCTTGAACACGATTTTCTAGGATTACATTAAGATTCTCAATTGTTTGCTTGTTGTGTATTCGATCTGTAATATCAAATTCAACAAACATGAAACCAGTAAGATTATTGGTATTATCGAATAAGGGTTGAACGTTTAAATCTACCCAATATTCTTCACCTGAAGCAGAATTCCTTGACAATTCCCCTGAAAATTTTTCTTGGCTATCCATAGCCCGGAGCACTTCATCCACAAAAGCATTATCACTTTGGCTCGATAAATATTCAATAGAACTTTGCCCTATAATTTTAGCTAAGGAATAACCAGAGCGCTCTAAAAAAGCATCGTTGGCCCAGGTTATTTCTCTATTGTTATTTAACATGAGAACACCATTGTTCGTGTTTTTGGCAACGAAAGACAATTTGGTGTTTTCCTCTTCAGCTATAACACGCTTAGTAATATCGACCCCATAACCTATTACGAAACGAAATTTACCCTTCTCATCTAATATAGGATTTAAGCTTCTTAACACTACTTTTCGTCTCCCATTTTTAAGAGTAAATTCGTCTAACCAGGTTTCAGGTGTTTTAGTTCTCATTATTCTATTGAAAAGCTTGCGGCGTTCAACTGCTTTTTCATCTGAAATCCCCTTAAAATTAACATAATCAAAATCATCCTTCCCAATTAGAAAATTTCGAGTTACAGGATCTTGAATTCCATTCGGATTAACAAATAGATATCGATGTTTCTTATCAAATACTGCAACATCAGAAGGTATACTATTCAGTATCCGTTCATAAAAATCTTTTTGACTGTGAATTTCATCCTTTAAACCAATAAGGCTTTTTTCATTTTCTTTTACTTGATTGATAAAATTGGTAATGTCAGAAGCGTAAATATTTATATAATTAAATTCTTCAACATATACCAAGGTTAGCGAATAATGCCTTTTATTTCTAGTCTGAATAATCCTTTCGGAATTCCTATTTTCTTCAATTTTCTTGAAATAACCTAGTAAAACGCGATCGTTTAATTTGTTTTCTTTGATCTTAAAATCTGATAGAAAATTTATAATACTCGCCGCATTTTTATAAACGAGTTCAAATTTTTCATTAAACCTTAAAATTGGATTTGGATTCTCTGAAGGAAATTTCGATAATTCACTAATTTCTTTTTGAGCTTTCTCTAATTCTGTATTTTTTTTATTTAAATTATTGGAAACCTTTTTTGACTCGGTTATATCCCTAAGAGATAACTGAAAAAATTCATCATTCCCATAAGGCAATAGCTTTGCTAAAAAAGAAACATCCGTCAACTTTCCATCTTTGGTTTCGATTTTCGTATCAAAATGTGTTTGACCAATACTTTTTAAGTCAGTAATTTCACTTTCCATACTGGCCTTTTCCTCTTTTGGAAATAGATCTACTATAGTTAGAAGTCGAATATCTTCTGCAGAAAAGCCAAGCAACTCTGTGGCGGCTTTATTTGAATCAACAAACTTATTGGAAGTAGCACTAAAGATTAAAATCGCGTCGCCTGCATGTTCAAAAAGAGCAGTATACTTTTCTTGAGAGGACTTGAGCTCCTCACCCAGCATATTTATACCCAAAATCACAGCATCTAATTCATCTTGTGACCCTGAAGGACTGACGTTGTAATCGAAATTACCAGAAGCCAATTGTATCAAAAATTCTTGTATTTCATCAAAGCGCTTATCCACCTCAGCTTTCCTTAATTTTTAATTGTTCGTACAACCATTCTACAGCCGCATCTTTTTCATTAAAAATTTTCATCTCCGTCCTTGAATTCTTAAATCCCAAAAAGAAGTTAGCAATGATTCTAGAGTAGAATGAACTTACGATTAAAGCCACGCTCACGTTCCGCGGATTATCATTTTGGACCTGAGAATACCAGTCCCTAGCTTCTTTTGATATACTTTTTATATTGGTGGTATCAATAATTGTTGCAAAGTCACCAACATTAGCTGTTAGTAATTCGGAAAGCTCCATATCTTCTTTTGCATCATTCAATTCAATTTCAGCATTTGCCCTGCAATCGACAAAAATTACATTATTTCCAATTAACCATGCTTTAGAACATCTTGTTTGATATTCGGTAGCTTCTTTCAAGGATTTATAAAAATCATCCACCCTACTCATAATCATTTTATTAAGATATTAGCCCAATAATTGCTCACTATAATCCCAAGAAACCTGCGCTCTTCGCAAATAAATTTCTTATATTATTATATGGTTATAGAGATTTTACCACTAAACCATTAAACTATCCATCATTTTGATGCCTTTGTTGGTTATAAACTGGCGAATTTACACGTTCAACCTTGAATCTATTAGTTTTAATAATTCCGGAGCAGAATATGGCTTTGAAACAAAATCTACAGCACCTAAATCTAAAGCATGTTGTATGTTTTTCTTTTCAGTTTTGGCTGACAAGAAAATAAACGGAGGCATATCAGCTTCTCCAACAATAACCTTTAGCTTTTTCAACACTTCGAAACCGTCCATTTTGGGCATATTAATATCGCACAACACTAAATCAGGAGATGATTCACGGAACATATCTATCCCATCCTCTCCATCTTCTGCTTGAACAACAGTATGTCCATAAACTTCTAATATTTCCGTTAACGTTTCTCGCAACAGAACATCATCTTCTATAGTTAGCACTTTTCCCATCGACATCTCTATTAATTGCAGCTAAAGTAGTGGACATCTTAAATCGAGACAAACGCCAATTTCCCAAGACACGTCTTGAACTACCAAACGTAAACAACTACAAATTTGTGAATATAATTTTATATTTAAAATATTAAAATAGAGCGCTTTAGTAGATTAAATAACACCGTTTTGCTATTAGACACCCCTACACTGATTTCCCAACGTAACGTTCAAATAGGAGACCATAAACACCTCACTCCAATAGAATTTTTGCTCCTGCCCTTTTTAAAATTCCAATGTTTTCATCGGCTGGAACATCGGTATCGTTTTTGCCCACCATGAACCAAATTCTAGATTTTTCTTTGCCATAGGGTAATAGACCTTTTCGGCAATGCCGGATTTAATAACAGCAAATTTGTACTAAAATGAGTTCCCAAATGATAGGCGAAATAGCCTCCCATGCCCTTGAAAGTGTAATGCCCATTTAACACATTTAACAAAATGAAATTACGGTTTAGTGTGTAAGATCAGGCATCTGCTAGTGTCGATTTCATAGTTTGGAACGGGCTTTCGATCCGATAAGATATCTATCCTCATTTTTTTAATTTTAGATAAAAATAATATATTTATTTGAATTACTTAAATGATATTGTTTACAATTAGGGCGAAGAATCGACAAATTCCATGTTACGATAAGTTTAGAACTAAACCGGGAACGCATACTCCTATGGGAGACTTGTAGGTAAACACAAAAAAGCCCGATACTTTCGTATCGAGCTTTGCTTTCTTAGTGACCTCGGCGGGAGCAAAATCAAACCATATTTTGAAAGTCTTGATGGCTTTGAAAGCTTATTATTAGCGATAGAACCAAAAGCCCTTTAGATGATATGGAGGCTCGTTTCTGGCGATAGTTCAAACTTTTTGTAGGATTTAATGATGATACAGATATACAATATTGAGCTATATTAATCTTCAACGCATATCGCGAATAGTTACAAAAGCTAATCGGATTATCCCTCTAATAAATAAGCAAATATTAATGGCGCAACTATTGTCGCATCCGACTCTATAATAAATTTTGGTGTATCAATGTCTAGCTTTCCCCATGTTATTTTCTCATTGGGTACAGCTCCTGAATATGAGCCATAACTAGTTGTGGAGTCAGAAATTTGACAAAAATAACTCCAAAATGGCGTGTTAGTCCTTTCCATATCCTGATAAAGCATCGGGACTACACAAATAGGAAAGTCTCCTGCTATTCCGCCACCTATTTGAAAAAATCCAATCCCTTTATCTTCTGCTGTTTCGGTATAGTATTCCGCTAACCACATCATGTATTCAATGCCAGATTTCATGGTGAAAGGATTTAACTCTCCTTTGATACAATAGGACGCAAATATATTGCCCATGGTAGAATCTTCCCACCCTGGGACTATGATAGGAAGATTTTTTTTTGCTGCTGCTAGCATCCAAGAGTTTTGAGGGTCTATTTCATAATATTCATCCAATACTCCAGAAAGAAGAACTTGGTACATAAATTCATGTGGAAAATAGCGTTTACCTTCTTCCTCTGCTTTTTTCCAGATGTTAAACATGTGTTTTTGTAATCTACGAAATGCCTCCTCTTCAGGGATGCAAGTATCTGTTACACGGTTTAACCCTTTATCCAATAAATCCCTTTCTTGCTGAGGAGTTAAGTCTCTATAGTTAGGAATCCTTTCATAGCTATTATGTGCAACCAAATTCATTAAATCTTCTTCCAAATTAGCACCGGTACATGATATTAAATGAACCTTGTCCTGTCTGATCATTTCCGAGAGAGAAATACCTAATTCAGCTGTGCTCATTGCTCCGGCTAGAGATATTAGCATCTTTTTACCCTCATCTAAATGCTGTTCATATCCTTTAGCTGCGTCCAAAAGAGCAGCTGAATTAAAATGAAGGAAGTTTTTTTCTATGAATTTTCTTATTTCTTGTGCCATGATTTAATTTTTGTAATGAGACCGAATACTTATAATATTATCTTTTATACGTCATTGTATCCCAAAATATCAAGCATTTCTCTACTTGACTGTTCTTTTTTTGATAAGCGATGTTGCATATTTCCATTCTCATCTAAATCAATAATTATATGTTTCGGCGAAGGAATTAAACAATGTTTGATACCTCCATATCCTGAAATAGCTTCTTGATATGCCCCGCAATTAAAAAAACCGACATACAACTCTTTATCTTTTTTAAATTCAGGCAGGTAGATGGCATTAATATGTTGTTCGGAATTGTAGTAATCATCGCTATCACAAGTTAACCCTCCAAGAAAAACTCTTTCATATTTATCATTCCATCGGTTTACGGGTAACATAATAAATCGTTTGTTTACAGCCCACGAATCTGGTAAAGAAGTCATAAATGATCCGTTAATCATGTTCCACCTCTCTTTATCGTTTTGTTTTTTTTGATTTAAGATAGAAAAAATCATTCCTCCAGATTCCGCTACCGTATAGGATCCAAATTCAGTGAAAATATTTGGATGATTAGCCCCAGCATTTTCAGCTCCAACCTTTATCTGAGAAGTTATTTCACTAATCATATATTGATAATCAAATTCAAAACCTAATGAATTTTTAACAGGAAACCCCCCGCCAATATCAAGATGCTGTATAGAAGCTCCTGCATAAATAAGTTCTGAATATACATTAATAAATTTCCGGAGCTCATTCCAATAATAAGCACTATCTCGAATACCCGTATTCACAAAAAAATGCATCATGGTTAATGTGAATTTTTTGTGATCCTTTATTTTCTCTTTGTAAAAAGGCACAACATCTTGATATCCAATACCTAACCTTGAAGTGTAAAACTCAAATTTAGGGTCTTCTTCTGATGCAATTCTAATACCTATCTGCAATTTTGCATCAATTAACTCGTCTAAAATATCAAACTCGTCAAAACTATCAATAATTGGTATTATTCGATCAAAGCCTAAGGCAATCAGTTTGGCAATGTTTTTAATGTATTCTTCAGTTTTATAACCGTTACAGAGTATATAAGTATTTTCACTAAGCAAACCTTTTTTAAAAAGTGAAATAATAATGTCAATATCAAATGCAGAAGAAGTTTCAATATTCACATTGTGCTTTACACATTCTTCCAGTACAAAATTGAAGTGGGAACTTTTGGTACAATAACAATAAGAATACTGGCCCTTGTAAGATTGTTCTGTAAAGGCATTCTTAAACCAATTTCTACATTTTTCAATCTGTTCACCAATAACGGGTAAATAAGAAAACCTTAAGGGTGTACCATAAGTGTCAATAAGAGAGATTAAATCTATTCCTCTGAAATATAAACTATCTCCCCTAAGTGTAAATTCTTGTTGCGGAAAATCAAAGGTTTGTTCAATAAGATCTTTGTATTTATTCTTCATTTCCTCCTTCAAAATTAATAATCGAAATACTTTCCCAATAAAGATCAAAATTCCGAAAATAAATTGGTGGAAATCTGTAGAAAATCTGAATACAATTTAATAGAAAAAAAATATTACCCCTCCAACCTGATGTTTATTGATGTGGATGACTTGATTTCTTCTAACACAATTTGACTGTCAATATCTCCAATGTTTTCAATCGATGCAATTTCATTTACTAAAAAATCTCTGTAATTTTTCACATTTGAGAATCTCACTTTTGCCAAAAAATCATACGTTCCTGAAGTGTGGTAAAATTCTGTTACATCTTTTAGCGTTTTTATTTTATTGATGAATTTTTGCCGGTGCTCTTTTTGGTGCTCTTTTATGCAAATATTCATAAAAACGGTTAGGCTTTGATTTAATAGGTCGGCATCCAATAAAGCTACGTATTTTTTAATTACACCCATTTGTTCCAACTTTTTTATTCTTTCATAAATGGGGGTAGAAGTAAGATTCAAATTCGTTGCCATTTCTTTAGCCGTAATTTTTCCATCTTCTTGGAGAAAATCAAGGATTTTCTGATCAATTATATCCATTGAAAGTGTTTTTCACTATTTTGTATAAAATAAAAAGATAAAAATAGCAAATATATATTTACATGCAACTATTTATGCTTCACATAAGTATTATCGCAGTAGATTAGCATAATCAACACACTTGCCTAAGTGTCGTATTTGGTGAAAAAACCTAATTAAAATTGTGGTGAAAATAAATTGCATATTTAATAAACCTTCAAAAGTGAAAAACGCTGCCAATAATGGAAATTACCTCTTATTAGCACTGTTCTTTTTGGGTAGTTTATTTTTTTTTCAAAGCTTTAAAACTTATTCAGAAGATTCAAGTTTGGAAGATGTGATGACTAAAATGAATGCACAAACAACTAAATTATCCAAATTATCATTTACAATAAAAAACTGTGAACGCATTGGTACTAAAATGATGTGTGGAAAACAACAAGTTTCTATTCAATTAAAGCCTTTTAAATGCCGGTTAACAACTTCAAAGCCTAATGCTGGCGATCAAATTGTTTATAATGAAGAGCAAAGCCCAAAAGCTACATATATACCCAAAGGCTTTCCATATATAAATGTGAATCTGGAACCATTAGGAACTAAAATGATGAATAATAACCATCATTCTATATTTGAACTTGGTTTCGTTTTTTTCACGCAATTAATTAATCACTATTATCAAAATAATAAGACATCATTTTCTATTCAAAAAGTAACAGAAGGCGAAAACCAATACTATAAAGTCACTTCCTCTTTTAATGACTTTAAATACGTAAACTATACTGTTAGAAAGAGTGAAAATTTTCGGAATATCGCTCATAAAAAATTTATAAGTGAATATTTAATAGCAGAAAAAAACACAGAAAAAGAGTTCTATATTGAAGGTGACAAGCTCTCAATTCCTAGTCATTATTATAAAAAATTAGTATTAAAAATAGATGCAGTCAATTTTACACCCACCTACATTGAAATATTTGACGATAAAGGTCTTTTAGAAAAATATGAGTTTTCTGAGTTAGACACAGCTCCAAAATTTACTGAACAAACCTTTAAAGAGTGATCAATGATAATTATTGGTAAGGCAATAAAAGGAACGATTGTTCTCAATGAAAAATTGAGAAAGCCAGATAACATTAAGTTTTCACAACAAAAGACGTTGTTGAAATTAGTGAAAAAAGCAAAAAAAACTACTTTTGGTGAAGAATTTGATTTTTCGAAGATACTCTCTAGTTCCGATCCTGAAAAAAGCTTTAGGGAGAATGTGCCTATTTATGACTATGATTCAATTTACGACCAATGGTGGAAATATTCTCTTTTAGGTAAAGAAGATATCTGCTGGCCTGGAAAAGTTAAATATTTCGCCCTTAGTTCAGGAACGTCTGGAAGTCCAAGTAAAAGGATTCCAATTACACACGATATGATTCGAACGATTAAAAAAGCTGGTTTTAATCATCTATCGAGTGTTAAAAATCATCCTGTCGATAAAAACATTTATAGTACTCAAATGTTATTACTGGGAGGTAGTACAGAATTAGAAAAAAATGTAAAACAATATTCAGGTGATTTAAGCGGAATTTTAACCGCTAACTTACCTCTATGGCTAAACTTTATTTACAAGCCAGGAGCTGTTATTTCCAAAGAAAAGGATTGGAATGCCAAAATAATGAAAATTGTAATAGAGGCTCCAAAATGGAATATCGGCATCATATCAGGTGTGCCTTCTTGGGTTAAATTATTGATTGAAAAAATAATTGAGTACCATCAAGTTGATAACATTCATGAAATTTGGCCCAATTTCAGTGTTTTGTCTCATGGTGGGGTTAGTCTAAAACCCTACAAAGATGGTTTCGAAAAATTATTTGGTAAAAAGGTCTATTTTTTAGAAACTTACCTAGCTTCCGAAGGGTTTATTGCATATGAAAAAATTGCAGGAGAAGGGATGAGCCTCGTTTTTGGAAATGGAATCTACTATGAGTTTATTCCATTTGATGATGCTCATTTTAGCTCAGAAGGAAAATTAATTTCTTCGAACGGAGTAGTTAATTATGACAACATAGAAGAAGGTAAAGAATATGCATTATTGATAAGTACTTGTGCTGGAGCCTGGAGGTATTTAATTGGTGATACCGTAAAATTTATTCAAGGAAAATTAATAATTACTGGACGTACAAGGCATTTCTTAAGCCTTTGTGGCGAGCATTTGTCTGTTGACAATATGAATGATGCCATAAGGGAGTTATCAAAAACTCTTTTGTCCAACATCAATGAATATGCAGTAGCAGGGGTAAACTTTAAATATGGATTTGCTCACAAATGGTACCTATCAGCAAAAGATAGTGATGTTAATGTTGAAAAATGCGAAGAGCTTTTAGATAATGAGTTAAAAAATTTGAATGACGATTATAAAACAGAACGAAAATCAGTTCTTATTAAAGTAAAGGTAATTTTTGTTCCCGAAAACCTTTTTTATAATTGGATGGAAGCAGAGAACAAAATTGGGGGACAAGCAAAGTTTCCGAGGGTACTAAATGCAAAGCAATTGGATTCCTGGGAAAAGCATCTTCAACTAAATGGGATTAAAACTGAAATTGAATAATTAAAAATATACAAAATGATACAATCAACTTTTCACCTAGCATTTCCGATTAAGAATTTAAACAAAACAAAAGAATTTTACATTAATCTTTTAGGGTGTTCGACAGGAAGATCTACAAATACATGGATAGATATTAATTTTTTTGGAAATCAATTAACCGCTCAAGTTAATCCAGATGCTATAAAACTTCATTCATTTTTTGAAAACGATAAGTTCCCTTTTCCTACGCATCATTTTGGCGTAGTGCTTCCATGGAAAGACTGGCATGATTTACAGGGCCACTTAACCAGTAAAAATATTAAATTCACCATTAATCCCCAAACTGTTTTTGAAGGGGAAGTTGGGGAGCAGAAAACGATGTTTATTGAAGACCCAGATGGCTATTTTATAGAGTTTAAAACGTTTGAAAATTTAGATGCAATTTTTAAAGCTGTATAAATCAATGCGTTTATAAAATGTAACTATAAAGAATATGAAACTTCTATTCGTTGAAGATGACCGAGACCTTTTAAAATCATTATTGTATTATTTCAATGATTTGGGCTATACATGCGAAAAAGCAAAATCTTTAGAAGAATCTATTGAGAAAATTTCGCTTTATAATTATGATTGTGTTGTCTTAGACATTGCTCTTCCAGATGGGAGTGGTCTGGACTTTTTAAAATTACTAAACAATAAAAATTTAGACACTGGAACTATTATATTGTCTGCCAATTCTAATTTGGATGATAAACTAAAAGGGCTTGACTTGGGAGCCGATGACTACTTGACCAAACCTTTTCATTTATCGGAGTTGAATTCAAGAATTAAATCTATCATAAGAAGAAAACAACAAGGAGGTAAAAACACCATTGAGCTGAATGAAATAACGATAAATACAGATGCTAAAGAAGTTAAAATAAACGACACTGTTGTTACTTTAACTAAAAAGGAATATGACCTATTTCTATATTTAATTTTGAACAAAAACAAGGTTGTAACCAAAGCTTCAATTTCGGAACATCTTTGGGGAGATTTCATGGATCAAGCAGATTCATTTGACTCAGTCTATAGTCATGTAAAAAACCTTAAACGAAAATTAAAAGAAAATGGAAGTCATGATTATTTGAGATCTTTATATGGTGTAGGGTATATTTTAAAAGAATCTTGACTCAATCGCATATAGTTTATGAAACTTATTAATAAAACAGCATTAATCTATGGAGTATCAACTTTTTTAATTGTTCTCATTAGTGGCGGTATAAATTATTATTTATTAGATGCTAGAATTGAAAATAGAGTAGATAAAAGGCTTTATTTAGAAAAAGAAACGATACAAAAAAAGATTAATTCGAATCCGAACATAAATATTTCAACTTATGAGTCTGAGAGAATTCAAATTGATAAATTACCGAAGCATACCATAAATTCCGATTCACTTTATACCTTTCTCATTCAAGACGAAATAGACAGCGAACTTTATGAGGTTAGAATTTTACAATCTTCCATTGACATTGGAGAAAAAACGTATTCAATACAGATAAAAAGAAACCTGGAAGGCACAACCCTATTTGCTGTAAGTATTTTCTATGTTTTTCTGATAAGCTTTGCTTTAATTTTTATAATTCTTATTGCTATACAAGTGTTTTTCTTTCGGAAAATGTGGGAACCATTTCATGAAACGCTTTCTACATTAAAACAGTCCAATCTGCGCAAAGATGTTATCGTTTTTCCTCTTACAAAAACACAGGAATTCAATGAATTGAATACTGAATTAAATAATTTTGCCAGCAGGGCACATGAAACCTTTATTTCACAAAGACATTATTCTGAAAACCTTTACATGAATT
>Ga0255773_10003882_pt1 | contig 12929 bp, 13 predicted proteins | sample 011ome_17_FD_179971 | JGI IMG/M metagenome (GOLD analysis project Ga0255773, IMG submission 179971) | Coastal salt marsh microbial communities from the Groves Creek Marsh, Skidaway Island, Georgia - 011502XT metaG (version 2) | ecosystem: Environmental > Aquatic > Marine > Intertidal zone >...
GCAATTGTGCATTTTAATAAAAAAGCATTTGTTAGAAGTAATCCTAACTATCTCTACTCAGGAAAACAACTTTATCTTCCAAGCATTAATGAGATAAAAGGCTTAATTATTAAAAAAAATAAAAACCTGGATGAAAATCAAAATAAATCGCCACTTTCCTCTCAAATATATTTTTTTGGAGGGTAAAAATTGACTACAGGTCTTCTTAAAATTTTGATTTTGACAACAATTCTAACTTTTTTTTCTAATTTTACTTTTGCACTTTCTGGAAAGGAAATCTCAACTCAAGTTTCTAATTGGTTATCTTCTAAAGGTGTTTTGGGGCAGCCAATTTTTTCAGGTAACCGTATTTATAAAGACTGTGATCAAAAACTTCAGATTAGTAAGTATTTAAATTCATTTAAAACAGTAAAAGTAAATTGTCCAAATAATGATGCCTTGGACTTATTTATAAGAATAAAATTAGATGAAAAAATAAAGACTAATTCAAGATTAAAATCGAAAAAAATAGAAGACAAAAACCAATTTAAAAATAAAACAAAAGTTTATAAAAAAGAAAATAAAGTTATAAAAAAATACAAAATTTTTAAAATGAATAGGGGATTAGAGAAAAATGCTGTTCTTCAAGATGATGATATTAAAGTTGCTTTTTCGAGTAAATCTTCACAAACTTCATTTTTTAAAACTAAAAACGAATTAATAGGAAGAAAATTAAATAAAAATTTAAAAATGGATCAAATATTGCATCCTAGACACCTTAATACAAAGTTTGACGTCAATAATGGGGATCAGGTTTCGATTGTATCAAATACTAAGACTATAGCAGTAACAGTATTAGGTGAAGCTCTCGGTTCAGGAAATTTAGATGATTTAATTCGTGTTAAAAATATAAGAAGCGGCAAGGTAATTAAAGGTTATATAAAAAAAAATAAAATAATTAGAGTTTTTCGCTAAAATAAAAATAAATAATGTCGTATTAGTGTGTGCGGAGATAAGATTATGGATAAAATATCAAATAATACATATAGTAATATACAAAAAAATGTTTCTAAAGGCAAACAGAGCCATGAAGCCTCTATTAAAAGTGTATCAACTATTAAGTCTGAGGTAAGTGATAATGTTGTTGATCTGAATCAGACTAAGTTACTGGCAGCTAGTTTAGCTAAATCTGCCCCTGTTGATGGTGATAAGGTCCAAAAAATTAAAGACGCAATCTCATCAGGTAACTATCCACTTGACCTTGATAAAATCACAGATGCGCTTATGCAGGCTTATAAAGAAATGAAATCATAAATTTTTAAAGTATTTATTATGAATAAAATTGAAGAGTTTACTTCTCTACTTAATAATTTAGATGAGTTAGATAAAAAAAAATTTAACCCTTCCGAATTCCAAGTAGTTAATAATAAATTACAGAAACTTTTAGATGAAATGGCATCTAGGAAAGTTGAATTACAGAAAGATAATTTCTTTTTGGATCATAAAAATATGTTTTTAGAAATAATTTCTAAGATAGAGTCTTTACAAGATAAAATGATACCCAAAGCCGAGATTATAAATTCATTTTCAAAATCCCAGCTTTAATTTTTACAAATTATTTATAGCAATTTTCAAAAAAATGATGAATATGAATTTATGATTATAGATTTTTTGTTGTCAAATTTTGAGATTTTGGTTTTTTCTTCTATTTGTATTTTAGTTATAGGGTTTTTATTATTATTCTTTTTTCAAAATCAAAATCATAAACAAGAAAAAGAAATAATTTTTAAATATGTTGAAGATCTCAATAAATTTAATAAAGAAATAAAAGAATATCTAATTGTCATAGGTAATTTATTAGACCAACAAAAAAAAGAAATTACTAAAGCCTCAGAAAAAATAGTATTTATTGAAAGAGAAATAAATAGATTGAGTGAAATTAAAGGATCTGAAGATGTGTTAACGAAAGCCATAGAGATGGCGAGAGAAGGGAGCACAAGGGAGGAAATAATAAATAAGACGGGCTTAAGAGACGACGAGGTAGAAGCAATTTACACATACTATAGAAAGTAGATTTTAGGTTTCTTTTTCTTTATCCTTTTCTAAATCCTCTAATAATATAGCTTTATCTCCTTCAATCATTTTCTTAGCATCTTCATCAGTTACATCAATTTGAATTCCAGAAGGAAACCTAACTCCATTAACCTCAGTAGTTTCTTTTATTTGAACTCTTACCCATTCTACAGGAACATTAGTCGGTTTCTTTGAACGCTTTATTATTTTTTCAACTATATTCCCAGTATCACTTATTTCTTCTTTTATATAGTTATCGTTGGCAGTATTCTCGTTAATTATAGCTTGTATTCTCTGGTTTAACACAGAAACTCTAGCGGCCAAACAGGCGATGTTAAAAATTAGATTATTTTCCCGGCTAGAAACCTGTTTTATTTTTAATGCTAATTCTTCGAGCTTTAAATTCTCAAATTCGTCTAAAAGCTCTTCTTTTTTATCTAAAATCTTTTCTGATAAATCCATAATAAACACCTTATACTATATATCCATTACGACAATTAAAAAAATTTTAAAGTTTTTACAAAAATTAAAATCAGTGTCTCTAAAATAATTGGCATTTAATTTGCAATTGTATACTCGAAATTAGTTATATTAAGAGTTTTTAAGATGGATGCGATTAAGGATCAATTATCTTTTTATTCAAAAGCCTTACAATTAAGAGGCAAGCGTAATAATATTTTAGCTTCTAACATAGCTAATGCTGCTACCCCTAATTACAAAGCTAGGGATATTAGTTTCTTAGATGAATTAAAGAAAGCAGATAGAGACGGTCCTATTAAGACATCCCATGAAAGTCATATTGTTCATAATTCAGGAAAATCCTTCAACGAGGTTTCTTATAGAGAACCTCTGATCACATCACTTGATGGAAATACAGTAGAATTAGCAGTTGAGCAGATGCAATTTGCAGAAAATTCAATGAGATACTCATCCACTGTTAATTTTCTAAATGGGAAAATAAATAAAATCATGTCTGCAATTAGGGGTGAATAATGGATATTAAATCAGTCTATGATATTGCGGGTAGAGCAATGGCCGCACAGTTGGTTAGATTAAATACTGTTGCTTCAAACCTAGCTAATGCTGGTTCAACTACGGGTGACCCTAAAACAACTTACAGACCTTTAAAGCCAATCTTTGAAACTCAATATAGTGATTTAGTCAAAAAAAATGGTATTGCTACGGTCGATGCGGTTGAAGTTCAGGAAATAGGTAGGGAGCCTATTAAGTCATATATGCCAGCTCACCCAGCTGCTGATGAAGCAGGTTACATATATAAAGCTGCAGTCAATGTAGACGAGGAAATGGTTGATATGATGGAAGCATCAAGACAATACCAGAATAACGTTGAAGTTATTACCACCCTAAGAGCATTAACTATGCGAACTTTAAACATTGGAAAATAAGGAAAATAAATGTCTGAAATTAACTCTTCAAATCAATCACTTAATAACATTTTAGATAAATTAGGTATTAATTCTTCTAAAGAAAAGTTTGCACCTAAAGAGACCAAAGATCAACTTGGGCAAGAAGATTTCTTGAAATTGATGACAACACAACTTCAAAATCAAGATCCATTTGCACCAGTAGATAACGCTGATTTTATTGCCCAGATGGCACAATTTTCCACGGTAACAGGTATAACTTCAATGGATCAAACCATGAAGTCTGTTAGTGAGCAATTATCAGAAATGAGGATTGCCTCCACAACTCAGTTAATGGGACATTCTGTTTTAGTTCCTGGAAAGTTTGCTAGACCAGACAAAGAAGGCGTCATTAGTGGTGTGGTAGATTTACCTGATACAGCGTCAAACTTAAACATTATTTTCGAAAATAGTGAAGGTGAAGTTTTACACCAAGATTCACTTGGAACTCAAAAGGCAGGATTAGTTGGGTTTGAATGGAAAGATATACCATACGATATTTTAATGTCAGATACTCCAATAACAATTAGGGCTTTTACTGGTAATACGGGTGATACTGGTGAATTACCAACACAGGTGTATGCTAATATTTCAGGCACTTCAAAAACTGACACCGGAGTAATGTTAGAAGTTGAGGACTACGGAATGGTTGATCCATCACAAGTAGTACGTTTTAAGACTAATGAAATCTCACCACGATCACAAAGTGATGGTTCGCTCAGAGATTTTCTAAGTAATAACATTTAAGAATTAATATATTTACTAGGAGAAATTAGAGATGTCATTTTATACCGCTCTTACTGGACTAAACGGATCGCAGGCTGATATTTCAGCTACTTCAAACAACATAGCTAACGTTGCAACGACAGGTTATAAAAGAAGTAAAGCTGAATTTGGTGATATTTTTGCGACCTCTCCATTACAAAACAGTTCATCCTCTATTGGTTCTGGTACAATATTAAAAGGAATTAAGCAGCAATTTACACAAGGTAACGTCTCATCATCTCTTAATGCTCTTGATATGGCGATTTCAGGTCAGGGCTTTTTTGCATTGAAGCCGTCATTAACGACTAACCAAACTGTTTATACTAGGAACGGTTCTTTTTCAGTAAATAATGATAGATACGTTGTTGACTCGGCAGGTCAGTTTGTGCTCGCACTTCCTGTTTCTGACGATGGATCTGTCCAAGGTGGTGAAATTGCTGACGCCCAGCCTCTTAAATTAGAATTGGAAGCTGGTGAAGCCAAAAAAACAGATAACTTAGAGTTGGCGGTTAATCTACCAGCTTCGTCTACAGTATTTGCTTCTGCTGACGACTTCGATCCTGCAAATCCAGCAACATTTAATTCATCAACATCTGTTACGATCTTTGATAACCTTGGTAATCCGGTGATTGCAACAGCCTATTTCATTAAAACGCAAGCTGCTCAAGGAAATGAAGCAACACATAAGTATCAAACAAAATTTATTGTTGATGGCAGAGAGGTTCAGCCATCATTAACCGAGGCTATATCACCAACTGGACAAACACTTGTTGTCGATAGATTTGGTCAAATTATACCTATGAATGAAAAGCCTCAAATTATTTCAGTTGCTCAGACTCAGCCTCTATTTTATTTAGACGATTTATCCAATAAGACAGTGTCTAAGTCAGCAACAGTTACATCAACTGTTTTAGAAGATGCAGCTTTTACAGCAACCGCTCCATCTATAACTGTAGTAACTGATCCTTTACAATATAATACAACTTATGAGGCTAACCCAACTCTAAATAAATCAACATACTGGGGAAAAGATTTTCTTACAATCAGAGTAGATGATACAACAGGTAGTGCTGGTTTTAAGAGTATAGACATAAGACCAGGTACTTATACAGCAGCAACATTGGCTTCTGAGGTTCAAAGAGCTATTAATTCTGGGCTCGGAGATGATGCTAAATTAGCAATAGATCCTGTTACTGATGGTAGTTTTTCAATACAATTCAACCAACTTGATAATAATGACGAGATACAAACATTATCGGCTATAAATGTAGATTTAATGCAGGATAGTTTTGTAACTGACAAATTATTTACTACTACTAGTGGTATTGAAAACGTGGCTTCGCCAAACTTTACTAGGGAAGAGTTTTTAGCTCATGCTCAATTAAGAATTAATGATGCATTAAACAGAGCAGCTGTTTCAGCAGATGGTTCAACAAACAATTCCTCAACTTATGGTGTAAATTCATCTTTATTTAATAGAGTAACTGGTAAAGCTTTATCTGGTGCCATTAAAGAAACAGAAGTTTTAAGCTTTAATTATAAAAAACCTTCTTTGGATTTAGCGGATGAAAACAACGTTACCACTGAAGAAAAATTTTTACTTCATAGTTATTATAATGCCTCTCCTACATTAAAAGTTTTTGACAAAGCTTTAGACGTGACTGCTGTAGGTGGAAACACGATGGTACAAGATACTAGTGGTACTTTAAAAATATACATTAATGACGCTGATAATTCTATCAGTTCAACAAGTTTTCCAACGGAAGTATATCTTGCTGGAGAGTTTGATACTTCTACTTCTACAGCTAACGATTTGAAATATAACGGTGCAAAATTTTCAGTTTCAAGCGCTGGTACAGACGCAAATGGAAATGAATTTTTAAATCTTAAATCTGATTCAACAGCTGCTATTAATATTACCGATACAAAAATAAAAGTTTTGCATACTGAATCTAAGGACGTAACTGCCTATTTTGAAGGTGGAACAGGTATATTTTCAGGACAAACAGAGCATTTTGGAAGTAATAGGATTGTTTTAAAAGAACTTAATAAACACGCATACTTAAACAAAGACCTTAAACAGCCGGATACTTTGCTTAATGGTGCGATTGCATCTGCAAATAATCCTGCAACAGGTGCAGGTGTAATTACTGTTGATACAACAGCAGGGTTTCCATCATCAGGTACTTTATTAATTGGATCTGAACAAATATCGTATACTGGCACGACAGCTACAACTTTTACTGGTATTACTAGAGGAGCTAACGGAACGACTGCAGCAGCTGCTCTTGATGACGCTACTGTAAAATCAGTTGATTTTTCTGATGGTATAATGAGTGGCTTTAAAGACATTCTAAGAAATACAACTTTATCATCAGTTCCATCGACAAGAGCGACTAATGCTCCAAGTGAAGGCACAAATGTTATATATGAAAAAACAGGAGCATCTACGGCTGGAACAACAGCTCTTGTAGTCGATGGTGGAACAAATGGCATTAGAGTTGGTGATATTGTAGTTGGTGCAGGTATAACTGCTGGTACATATGTAAGTGCAATTAATCACGATACATCTACAGTCACTTTGAGCGCAGTAACTACAGCAAATTTAACAGGAACGACAACAACGGCTACAGGTACAAAAGTTTCATTTATGTCAAGTAACCATACTATAGGTACTGGTGCTACAGGACAAACTGGAATAGTTGTAGCTGACGCAACTAATATAGCTGTCGGTGATTTGGTTTATGGAACTGGTATAGCAGCTAACACAACTGTGGCAGCTGTTTCTGGAACTACAATTACTTTAAGTGCAAACACAACCGCTAATATATATGGCGGAGAATTAAATTTTGTAGATGGCGATGGTCTAGGTGCACAAGTTTTAAATAATGGTGCCGTTGCTCAAGGTGCTACAACTATAGTTGTTGATGCTAATACAAACATATCAGTTGGCGATGTTGTGGAGGTTGAAGGAGTTACTGCTGGAACAACAGTCACAAATGTAAACGGCACTACAATTACAATTAGCGCGGCGACAACTGCTGCTATTGCTGACAACACCTCAATTTCATTTTTACCAGCAGATTCAGAAATTTTGAATGTTGGTTCTACTGCAGGTTTTACTGATGCTACTGCTGATAATCCCGGAAAGTTTAAATTAGGAAATGAAATTATAACTTATACAGGAAAAACAGCTACTACTTTGACTGGTATTACCAGAGCAGCATACAATACTGAGAGTAATTCTGTTACTGCATCAACTGAAATTAGTTTATTAGATAGTGTAGATAGCTTAGGTTTATCTCAAAGAAAAACAGATATTGCAGCCCAGTTAACTGCTACAGGCACGACTTTAACAGTTGACTCAACAGCAGATTTTGAGAGTAATGGATTTATTAGAATAGGTAATGAGTTAATTGCATATACTGGCAAAACAGCAACTAGCTTTACTGGTCTAACCAGAGGAGTTGGTGGTACAACTGCTGCACAACACGAGATTGATGCGATTATAACTCAAGATGTTTCTAATACAGATGATTGGGTTGATGAGAATGATCCTGCTTTAAAAATAGCTTATGATATTTCAGGACAGAATTTTACTTTTCAAGGTATCCCCTCAAAAATTGGTACGTCTACTCCAAGTAAAATGTTCTCTTTTTCAGCCTATGGTCCAGGTGAAGGCAATAACACCAACGCCCTAGGTTTAAAGACACAAAGTAACAAAGCTTCTTCAAATATTGGTGGTGGAGCTGAATTAAAAGCAGAATCAGTTCTTTTTACTGGAGACCAAATAGCTGCAGACACACAAAGAGCTTATGGCGTAGAAGTATCATATAATAACTTAACACGAAGATTTAGTATTGCCAGTGGATCCACTGGTGAAAACATCCCTGCTAACTCAGCTGTTGGAGTGGGTGATGCTGGTCAAGCATCCTCAAATATTGAAATTGGTAGATTGGCAATTGTCGATGGTGTGGCAACAGCTTCTACTGAAGGAACTGGTGGAACAAGCGCTTTGTTAGGTATTAATGCAACCAACGGTATAACAACTGTCACAGCCGATACCGCAGGAAAGGGCCTTGAATCTTCTCCAGCGGTTTTAAGCGGTAAGACATCAAACGAAGATTTATCAGAAGATTTTTTCTTATCAGATGCGGCTGAAGAAACAATATTTGTTGTTAACGTAAACGACATTACTGCAGCTATTCAAGTGCCTGAAGGCGTCTACAATGGAACTTCCTTAGCCACAGCACTTCAATCAAGGATTAATCAAATGGAAGATCCTTCTGGTAATACTGTTAACGGTGTAACAGTGTCATATGATACCATAAGTAATTCTTTTTCATTTACGACTGGTACTACAGGATTAAATAGTAAAATATTTGTATCTGGAAGTTCACGTATGGGATTAGATAATCTTGAGCTGGTAACAGGTACAACGCCGTCATTTGTTAATATGGCTAACACTACAGCTACTTCAGCAACTGGGCAGTCACTTTATGTTAATGATGCGGGTACAACAACCACTTTGGCTCCTGATAATGCGTGGACACCTACTACAGATGGTACATTTGCGAAGGTTTTCTTAAGACCAGGGGAACTTACATTTGATACACAAGGTAACTTAGTCAGTCCTGTTCAAAAAGTAGGTTATCAAGGTGACTTTGCCGCCGATGCTGCTGCTGGAACAAACGCACTTTCAATTGATTTAGACTTAAATTTTGACGGTTCAACGCAGTTTGCATCAGACTTTAATGTTAGATCAGTATCTCAAGATGGTCAGACAGTTGGTAAGTTGGATGGACTAGATATTGCAGCTAACGGATTGGTTAGTGCAAACTATACCAACGGACTTAATATCGCTCTTGGAAGACTTGTGATGGTTAATTTTAACAACCAAAATGGATTAAAACAAATTGGTAATGCTACATATGTTGAGACCTCTGTTTCGGGTGTGGCTTCAGTTGGAGAGGCAGGTGCTGATGGTTATGGTACAATTTTGTCAGGCTCATTAGAAAGATCAAACGTGGATATTACTGAAGAGCTTGTTAACCTAATTACTGCTCAAAGAAACTTCCAAGCAAATGCTAAAACAATTGAAACAAACACAAGCTTAACGCAAGCTATCATTCAAATAAGATCATAGTTTAATAAATGATTTAGGGATTTAAGATGGATAGAAGTATATATACTGCACTTAATAGCATGAATATCTTAAGAGATAATCAGGCGGTAACTGCTCAAAATTTAGCAAATATAAGTGTTACTGGTTATCAAAAAGATGTGTCTATCAATTTTTCTTCAGTCTATTTAGATCGTGATAAAGGGATTGACCCAAGAGTGATGGCTCTTCAAGAACCAGGGGGGTATGATAATACGCCTGGTCCTATGCAGCAAACTGGTGCACCTTTAGACCTTGCCGTAGATGGAAATGGGTATTTTATTGTTAAGCCTGCTAACGGCAAACCAGCAATGTCAAGGAGGGGTGATTTTACTGTTTCAGCTGATGGAACACTCAGAGACGGAACTGGCACGCAGCCTTTAAATACAGAATTACAACCAATAACTATTCCCCCACACAGAAGAATTACAGTTTCTGGTGATGGAATTATTAATATAGAACCTTTAAATGCTCCTATAGGACAAACCGTAAGAGTTGCTCAGCTAGCGACTACTTTTGGTTCTGAAGTTCCCTTAGCTAAAACTATCGATGGTTTTGTTAGACCAATCGATGGAAGTATTCCAGCTCCCGATAATAGAACATTATTATTAAGTGGCTTTTTAGAAGGCTCTAATGTTAAGTCAGTTGATGAACTAGTGTCAGGTATTGATCAATCTAGAGCATATGAAATCAATGTAAAATTTGTTACTACAGCAAAAGAAATTGATGAAGCTACTGCATCTCTTATGAGAATGCCAAGTTAATCAAAACCCTATAAAATTGGCATATGTATTGCATTATTCTCCTATAATAATGAGAAGGAGTTTGGAATGTCTAATGCAATGCACGTTGCAAAAACTGGTTTAAATGCTCAAAATAGTAGAATGCAAGTAATTGCTAATAATTTAGCTAACGTTAATACTACGGGTTTTAAAAGAGATAGAGCAAATTTTGAAACATTATTATACCAGGTAATAAAAGCTTCTGGTGCCCAGACATCAGGTGAGACAAGAACAAACTCTGCTTTTTCTGTTGGTACTGGTGTAAGAATTATCAACGCTGATAAGTTATTTTCACAAGGAAATATTGTTTCAACTGATAACGCGTTAGATCTTTCAATTGATGGATCTGGTTTTTTTCAAGTTCTTATGCCAGATGGAAGAATTGGTTTTACAAGAAATGGTGCATTTGGAAGAAATGCCGAAGGTCTTTTAACTACAGCGTCAGGTTATGTAGTTCAACCAGAGGTAGCCATACCTGAGGGTGTGACAAGTATTAATATTTCAGCAGACGGAATAGTCTCAGTTCAAAACCCTGGAGAAGTTGAAGCCGAAGAAGTTGGTCAGTTTCAATTAGCAGACTTTGCAAATTCACGAGGATTACAGCCAATAGGGCAGTCCATGTTGGTAGAAACACCTGCAAGTGGTGCACCTGTAGTAGCAAACCCCTTTGAAAATGGATTTGGTAGTTTAGTACAAGGAGCACTAGAGAGCTCCAACGTCAACGTAGTGCAAGAGTTAGTTGATATGATTGAAACCCAGAGAGCATACGAAGTAAACTCTAAGGCTATTTCAGGAGTTGATGATATGCTTAGATTTATAAGTCAAAACTTATAATGATAGTAACTAAAATGAAAAAGCTAATTTTAATTGCTTCATTATTATTTGTTAATGCATGTTCAACTTATGTTGAAGAGGCAAACAACAAAGAATTCAAACCATTAACACCTTCTTTTGAAGAGTTTAATAAAGAAGAGCCTAGTGATGGTTCTATATTTAGTGCAAGTTCTTCTGGTTTGTTCTCCTCAGATAGGAGGGCAAAGAAAGTTGGTGATATTTTATCTGTAACATTAAGTGAAACTTTTTCTTCAAATAAAGCTGTAACCAACTCATCAGGTAAAACAGACACAATAGGAGCTGAAGTTGGACCAACAGGATTACTAAGAAACTTTGCTGGTTTAGGAGGAAGTGCCTCTAAGACAAATTCTTTTTCAGGTTCAATGGCAACTAATCAATCAAACAGTTTAAGTGGAACGCTCTCTGCAACTATTGTTAGAGTGTTCCCAAATGGTAATTTTGAAATTAAAGGACAAAAAAAACTAAGGATTACTGAAGGTACCGAATATATTAGGTTGAGTGGAATTATAAGACCTCAGGATATTTCTACTACGAATACAGTTTCATCGGCTAAGATTGCAGAGGCTCAAATAGAGTATGTTGGTGCTGGTATTTTAGATAGTGCGACTAAGCCAGGTTGGGGTAGTCAAATTTTTAGAGCAATTTCACCATTTTAAGGTTTAAAAAATGAAAAAATTAATTTCTATATTTTTACTATCACTATTTGGAATGTTTTTTTCAATTCAAGTATCAGCTGATAGATTAAAAGATTTAGTAAGTTTTGCTGGTATAAGATCAAATCAGTTGATGGGTTATGGTATTGTTGTTGGTCTAGATGGGACAGGAGATTCATCTTTAGCATTAACCCTACAAAGTATGCAATCTACAATCTCACAATTTGGCATGAATGTAGATTCTGGTAGTCTAAGTGGTAAGAATTCAGCAGCAGTTATGATTACAGCTGATTTAGATCCTTTTACAAAAATAGGTCAAAAAATCACTGTTACCGTTTCTTCAATGGGAAAAGCAAAAAGCTTAAGGGGAGGAACCTTACTGATGACCCCATTAAAGGGTGCTGATGGTCAAACATATGCAATTGCTCAAGGAAACCTTGCTGTGGGTGGATTTGGTGTTGAGGGTGCAGACGGGTCTTCCATGTCAGTCAATATTCCAACTGTGGGAACTATCTCAAATGGTGCCACCGTTGAAAGAATGGTTGAGGCACCATTTATAAACTCAGAGAACTTTGTGATGAATCTTCATCAAGGAGATTTCACGACCGCAAATCGTGTAAGCGAAGAAATAAATAAAGTATTCGGTCCTGACGTTGCAAAGGCATTAGATCATACTTCTATTTCAGTAAGGGCACCTAAAGATCCTTCTCAAAAAGTAAGCTTTATGAGTTTGCTTGAAAATATAGAAGTTGACCCTGCTTCTCCAATTGCAAGAGTGGTTGTGAATGCTCGCACAGGTACAATAGTCATTGGAGGTGATGTCAGAGTTACGCCAGCAGCAGTAAGTCACGGCAGCCTGACGGTAAAAGTAAATGAAGATACGAACACTACGCCTGGTCAGGTTTTATATGATGATGATGGAAATGTAACGACAACTACTGACGCTACAACAGACAATGATACTGATATAGAAGCTGGTGCTGACAAGGCTTCTGCATTCGTATTTGATCCGGGAACATCGTTGGCAGATATTGTGGATGCTATTAATTCGATTGGAACTACAAGTGCAGATTTAGTTGCTATTTTAGAAGCTTTAAGGGCTGCTGGTGCCTTAAGAGCGCAAATGATTATAATTTAAGGTATTAAAATGGCTGATACTTTATCAAAAATAAATCAAATTAAAATTTTATCAGAAAATGTAGCTAATAAAAATCTTGCTAATAGTTTAAAGGGTTCT
>Ga0255773_10003898_pt1 | contig 12899 bp, 9 predicted proteins | sample 011ome_17_FD_179971 | JGI IMG/M metagenome (GOLD analysis project Ga0255773, IMG submission 179971) | Coastal salt marsh microbial communities from the Groves Creek Marsh, Skidaway Island, Georgia - 011502XT metaG (version 2) | ecosystem: Environmental > Aquatic > Marine > Intertidal zone > Salt...
AGAAAAGACGATACATGGCGAAACTCAGGAAATGGCTACAGAAGAAGGAAAGGTTGAAGCTTGCTTTATCGACCCGCTTACTGGCCAAAAAGAGTGTTCTTAAAGGAGAAATAAATGGCAGGTCAAATAATACAGATTGATGATATAGCTTCGGCTGGCGTAGTAGTTGACATGCCTGCAGTTTCTTTAGCTCCGAATATATTTACAGATTGTTTAAATGTTCGTTTTAGAGATGGAGCTGTAAGAAAAATGGAAGGTGAAGAGGCAATAACAACGCCTTTCACCGATCCTATTATATATGTAGCATTTTGGGATAATCCTAATTTACCTGCAGGAACTGGTTATTATATTGTAATAACAAATAATGGCTCTACGGATAGTATCTTTGCAATAAAAAATGATGGTGTGCAAACTATACATACCTTAAAAATAAATATTGCCCAAGGTGGAGTATGGCAACACACTTTGTTTAATGGTGGATTTAGTTTTATTATAAATAATGGAATTGAAAAACCATTGTATATTCAAGACGTTGCTGGAAATACCAATATAGCTAATTTAGATATGTATGATATTCCAGGCTGGGATTCTTATTATGCTAATGAAGAAGTAATTTCTAATGTATATGACTCGGATAATCAAACTCTTGATTTTGATTTAGGCCAGCTTGTAGACTTTAATACTAAAGATGTAACCTTTACTATTATTAATGGTGAAACAAATACAATTAGAAACTTTGCTAAGTTTACAGCGATAGGTACTAATTCAACGGATTCAAGTGGTGCTTCTCAAACAACATTTACTTGTTCAGTAGACTCTACTACAAATACAACATTAATAACTCCTAGTGTTGCTATGCTACTCAGCGGTGATACTGTTGTTGCTAAAGTAAAGTCTAAGGACATTGTAAAAGTAAGATGTGGTGTTATTCGTTCTTACAAAAATTTATTAATAGCAGGTAATCTTACAGAGTATGATAGCACAAACACAACAATTCTTCGTAGACTTGCAGGTGTCATTAGAACATCTGATGTTGCTGCACCTGGATCTATGCCAGCTAGTTGGAATCCTTTTTCAACAGGGGTAAGTACAGCAGAAGAAATTACTTTATCTTCAACTGGAACTGTGCAAGATATGGCAGAATTACAAGGTCGTATGTATATTTACACTAATAATTCTATTCATTCTTTAGAACAAACAGGAAGTTCAGTTGTTCCTTTTTCTGTTTCTACAGTAACAGATAGCTATGGTGCACAGACAATTGAAGCAGTTCAAGAATACGATGGCAAACATATTGTTGTCGGTAGCGGAGATGTGTATATCTTTGGAGGGCATCCTGGCTCTATTAAATCAATAGCTGCTTTAAAAGTAAGAAATTACTTAATTAACAATCTTAATAAAACGTATGAACAAAAGTTATTTATATTACGTTATCAGTTTAAAGATGAAATATGGATATGCTATCCAAAAGGAAATAGTACTACGATTAATGAATGTTTAATATGGAACTATCGTCTTGATAATTGGACTATTCGAAGGTTACAGAATAGTATTACATCAGGTGATATTGCGCCTTATGAACAAAATCCTAATGAACGAGTACCTGTTTTTAGTTATAGCACAGAAATTATGTATGCAGATAAAACCTATACTGATGTAACAGGCACTGCATATGAGTCATACATTGAACGAAGACGCCTAGGTATGAGTCCAGAGTTTGATACAGAAACACTTTCTTCTATTGCTATGAAAATAGAAGGATCGGGAGCAACGCTAACTGTAAATGTATTAGGTACAAATATACCTGGACAAAATTCAAATCCAACGCTAGGAGTGTCTAATAATTTTAGTGTTAATAATGATTATAAAATAGACATTAGAGAATCAGGAAGATTTATTAACTATAAGCTTGCTGAAACAGGCACTAATAGTTGGAGTCTTTCAGGCTTACAATATGAAATCCTTAAAGGGGGAACTAGATAATGGCTATTATTCGTCCACCAGTCTCTGGGGATAGCCCACAAGATTCCTGGGCGAATCAAGTTACTGAAGCTATTAACAAAGGGTTGCTTGCACCAAGTATTAATGCAGCAACCCCTCCAGTTAATGTAAGCCTTAATGGTATTAGCGCAGCTACTATTTATCTTTATACAAGAACAACTACAGCTACTGCACCTACAGCAGTAGATGTTGATATTACGTATGATTATAAAAATATATCTTTCTCACCGTCAGCACCTTTTGGAACTTCTAATTGGGAAACTTCTCCTCCAAGTACAATTTATGGGGATTACCTATGGCTGACAGTAGTTAACATTTCTGCTAATATCGAAAAAGAACTTATTCCTGCTTCTAGTTGGTCTACACCTACAATTTTTACGGTTAATGGAAATAGTTCTTTTGTATGTGAAGCGTTTATTCGTTCAGCAACTACACCTGGTCAACCATCTGGTGGATCATATAATTTTTCTACTAGAGTATTAACACCTCCAATAGGTAGCCCTGCATCTGAAGTATGGTCAAATTCGATAACTGCTGGAGATGATCCAGTTTATATTTGTACAGCTATCGCAGTAATTACAGGTAGCGCAGGAACCGACAGTAATCTTACTTGGTCACAACCTGTTAAAATGGTAGAGAATGGCGCTACTGGCCCAACTGGAGCAACAGGCGCAACCGGATTAGCTGGAGATGATATTGAAACTGGGTTGGTGTATTATACAACGCCCCAAGCTTCCTCGCCAGGAACACCTTCAGCTACTGATTACAATTTCAGTACAGGTGTTTTTTCAAACCTTACTACTGGCTGGCAAACGCAACCTGTTGTTGTAAATATAACTACTACAACTGCCTTATATTGGTCTTCGCGTTACAGAGTTACTAAAGCACCAACGGATTCTACTGCTACAATTTCATTCAATTCGCCAATTGCATCTGTAAACTTTGGAACAAATATACAATCAGATAACTATGTAGAAGGAAGTTCAGGTTGGCAAATACAAAGATCTAGCGGCGATGCTGAATTTAATAATGTAAATATTAGAGGTGGTTTAATTTCACCCAGTATTGTTTCAGCTGCTATTACTGCTAATTCAATTACAGCAGATCAAATTGATGTAGATACTCTTGTAATTGGCTCTAAGAATATTCTTACTTTAGATGGTTCAGCAATTGCTACTCGTACACATAGAACAACAATTGATGATTATACAGATGGACTTAATAATGTTATTGTAGGAACAGGTAGCGCAAATGGTAGTATTGTAACGAGTGGTAGTGCTACGCAAGATTTACGCTATCGATTTACAGTACAAGTAGATATAACTTCTAGTGCATCAACTAATAATCTTAGAACTCGAAGATTTTATTATCCTATCTTTACTGCGAATACTGGTTATTCAATTGAAGGCGGTAATATTGAAGTATTCTTAGTAGATGATATTACTTCTGCGCAAACAACTGGATTTTATGTTGGCGTAAATAGTGTAGATTTTTACAGTAGCGGTGGAAATAATAATTCAAGACAAGTAATTCTTGGCATTGGAACAAATATGTATTTAAACCAAAGTGAAGTTCTTAGGCCTATTGATCCTGCAGTTGAATTTGAAGATGCAGAAGCAGGGCAATTATTTGAAGTAAAGTTTACAGCTGATGGTACAAATGTACCTTCTTTTACAGCTTTTTCTTTAACAGCATATGCAGTAAACATCGAAGAATTTTTTCAACAATCAAGTCCAGGTACTTATAGTTATACAAATACATTTGAAGCAGTCACTAATGTACAACTTACAGGCACTACATCAACTACACCATATGCAGCTTCTGTTAATACATCAAGTATTACTACTAGTGGATCAGGAACTATTTATGGAATCGTAAGGGGATATTAATATGACAATTAATAATAAAACGTTATCAACATTACAAGGCTTAGTTACTGCGACTACAACAACTGAAGGAAACTTTAGAACTGGAATGAATGATGTGCTTGCACAAGTAAATGCTAATCAAGAAGCGCTTGCTATATCGGTTGATTGTCCGGGAGTACTTACTACTTTAACGGGCTCAGGTTCTTATACAATACCTTCTGGTTCGCAAGCAGTTTATATTGTTGCTTCTGGTGGTGGTGGCGGTGGGGCTTATCGACTTTTAAGCAGTGGCGATACTGACGATGCTTATTATAACGGTACTGCAGGTGGAAATACAACAGTTAGCAATTCTTCGCTAGGACTTTCAATAACTGCTAGAGGTGGTAATGGAGGAAGTTTTAACTATGCTGGTAATTTAACAGGTAGTTCAGTAACTCCAAGCTCTAATAGCTTTATTCAGATTGGTAGAGGCTCGGCGGGTGGACAAGGTAGAAGTAGTGGAGCTACTAATCAAACCAGCAAGTCTGATGCAAATGGAAGACCAGCAACTCTAGCAGGTGTTTATTTAAAAAGCGCATCTGTCAGTGGAAAAGTTTTATCTTACTCTGTAGGTGCAGGGGGATCAGGAGGCAGCACCGCTGAATCAGGTCAGCCTGGATTTATACAACTTTGGATTTGGTAGGTAGTAATGGAAAAAGTATACGGAAAAATTGAGAATGGTGTTATTGTAAATATAGAAGTCTGGGAAAATTCTCCTTCTTCTAATTATATTTCCATGGAAAACTACCCTTCAGGATTCGGAATTGGGGACTTGTATGATGAAAATACTGATACACTATCAAGACCAATTTATGTAAATACTGCAGAAGATAATTATGATATTGCATTAAAGCGATTATCTACGTCAGATTGGACGCAAGGTGCAGATGCTAATCTTACAACAAGTAATCTAGCAGATTGGGTTACTTATAGAGCAGCTATAAGAGCTATTGCAATTAATCCAATAGCAGGAAACCTTGATTGGCCTGTTAAACCAAATACGGAATATAATACATGATAAAAAAATTAGAGGACAATGATGTATTCGAAGCTATGATGCTTATGAATAAATCAGTTACGGAAGGAAAGCATGACGCATATGAAAGGAATGAATACGTTTGGATTCAATCTTTTATGTCGTTAATTGAAGAACAGAGAAGAGAAAACCCTTGTGTATTAGTTATCGGTGATTACGATAAAAATAACAAACTTAGAGGTTTTCTTTCTGCTTCTGCTTTTGTTAATTCTTATGATGGTAAATACGTAATGGATGTTAGAGACTGTATTGTAAACCATGATTATAAAAGCAATGCTTTTGTCGTTTATAGATTATTTGATGCTATGATTGATCATATTAAAAATCAAGGCGGTAAATATTGGCGGGCTGACTCAATTAGAGGTGAGCAAGAAGCGTTTGAGTATGGTCGTTTTTTGCAGCATCGCTATAATGCAAAATTACACGTTTCAGTAAGAGGCGAAGTATAGGAGAATAATATGAATATGGAGAATACAAATGGGTAGTGGCGGGGGCAGTACAGCAACTACTGTATCAGGGATTGATAAAGAATTTAAACCTGATTTAAAGTATGGCTTAGGTATATCTAAAGAATTACTTGAACAACAAATATTAGATCCTTCAAAAGTAATTGCTTCTTTAAATGAACAACAAAAAGCAGCGTTAGAAGCTAGCCAAACTTTAGCATCTGATAAAATTCAAGGTACAGGCATGTATGATACTTCTGCTGCAGAGCAAGCGTCCTTGCAAGAGTTACTAGGTAACCGAATGGGTGCAGCTTCAGCAGCTGGAAACTTAGGTTCTGCTCGTAGTCAAAAAGCTATGGCATCAGCTTTAGCAGGGCGTGCAGGAGAATACCAAAAACAAAGACAGGCGTTTTCAGATGCAGGCGTACAACAATTGGCTGACGTCGGTTCTTCGCTACAACAACAAACACAAGCAGAACTATCTGCACAAGATACTGCGCTTGATCGGTTCTTTGGACGTATTACAGGTGCAGCACCTCGTTCTACTACAACAACACAGACAGGAGGAAAGTAACTATGGTTATGCTAAGACTTCCTGATGATCGTGAAAAGTTAAAAGTACCACGAATTACCCCTATAGAAACACCTCGTCCAGTTGCGCTTAAAAAAGATCCTTCTGTTACAGAGAAAATAGGTGATTACGCATTTGATAAATCAAGTAATTATCTAGCAGATAAAGCAATACTAAAGGCAAAAGATCTTTTCACTCCACAAGTAATTCCAATTGCACAAGCAGGAACTGGAATGTCACCGCAAATGGCTTCAGCAGTTATAGGTTCTGGAGCAGATAAAGCAGCACTAATTGCAAATCAAGCTGGTGCTCCTATGTCAATTGCAATGAAAGGTGGGGCACCGGCAATGGCAGAAGCAGGGTTAACTTCTGGTTTAAGCGGTTTAACTTCAGGGCTAGGTAGCATGGCTTCGGCAGCTATGGCTAGCCCTTTAGCTCCTATTGTAGGGGGTCTTGCGCTAGCTAAAATGCTTGGTTTCTTTAGTAATGGTGGTCAGGTAGGTCCATTAGGCCAAGTAGAAAAAAATAAAACTGCAGATAAACTATTAGCTAGTATTAAAAAACAATTAGAGCTTAAAGAAAAAAATAAAGAAGATAGTTTTTTATTACCTAGTCTTAAATCAGCAAGTGGACCACTAACTAAAGGAGAGTAATATGGTTGGGTTTAGAAACAAACTTAATGCAGAAATAATACCTAACCCTTATAATTATACTGATCCTCGTTTTGAAGGCCTATTTAATTTCTCACCAATACCAACTGGTAAGCTAACAACTAACTACGTTGATTTTTCTGACTATGAAGTACCCGAAGTTATTGTTGAAGAGCCACCTGCTCCTGTTATACCTTACAGAGAAACTGCAAGCGATGACCGGGGAAGCGATGGTCCTAGCTCAGACGACGGCGATCATGGGGGTTATGCGGGTGATGCTCCGGGATCTGAAGCTGGTACTTATAATTCTGGCGGCAATGTTCCACCAATGTATGCTAATCAAGGTGAAATAGCAACTAATACACCTTATGGTTATTCGGACGAGCAAAGAGCAAGACAGCAGGCTGCGCATAATGCTAGAGTTAAAGCTGGCATGGATGCTAAGATTAAAGAGGAAAACGCAAGATTAATCGAAGATGCTATTGGAATTGGTGGATTTTTAAATCAAGGACAGAATTTTGTTACAAATCAACTTACAGATTATTCTAATTTTGCAAAAAGTCCTTCAAAAGAAAATTTTGGAAAGGTTGTTTCAAAATCAATTAATCCTGCAAGTATAGTTAATTATGCATTAGGCGGGCCACCAATAATTGGAGCGCCCCTTATAGAAAAGACATTTGACGTTCTTAATGAAATAGGTAGAAAGTTTGGTGATGCAGGAAAAGCTAAAACTGCTTTAGCTAAAGAAATAAATTCAATTACAGGTGGTAGCATTTATAATAATCCTACTGCAGCAGCATATAGCGCAGTTGGTGATTATGAAATTGATGACACTAACCCTACTAAGGGAGCTATCCCAGGAGATTATTCACCAGGATATTCTAAGATAACAGCCAGTTATTCGTTAGAGCCAGCTGTAGCAAGAGCTAATGCAGAAGCAGATCGTTTTAGAGCAGACCTTGAAGCAGCAATAGCTGAAATAGATTCTGAATATGAAGATTTTACATCTAGCTATAGCAATACTGATTTTGATGATAACGGTGGTGGCTATGATCCAGATAATGCGGGGCATAGTCCAGGAAGTAATGCAAATGCTTCAGATTCAAATACAGGAATGGGCATGGGCATAGGAGGCGGCAATGATGGTTTCCGATTTGCAGGTGGAAAAATATATGCATCACAAGGCGGTTACATTAATTCAACAGGAGGGAAATAATGCATAACATAAAAAGCATTACTCAAAAAGACCGTTATGGTAATATGTTTTCTCTCGAATTGTTTGAAGACCAAGGTATACCTATGCTAATGATGATTCCTGATATGCCTAATGGTTATAACGGTGCAGACACTCGTAGTCATCCAGGAAAGCCTAAAGGTACTGATACAGTTCCTGCATGGTTGACTCCTGGAGAAAATGTTGTTAATGCAGAAGCATCTCGAATTCCTGGTAATCAAGAAAAAATTGATGAGATGAATGAACAAGGACGTGCTATTCAACAGGCACAAGGTGGACCTATCCCTACCTATCAATCACAAGGCGGTACAATGCCAGCAGCTAATATAAATGGTAATGAGTTTGTTAAAGCCGCCCAAGCAGTAGGCCTATCAACAGATAAATCAACTTTAAATAAAATAGTTAATTTGGTTAATCAAGGAATGAGTGTTACAGAAGCTGCAAAAGCAGTTGCAAGTAAACCTGTTTACTCTGCTAGTGGAATGGAAGTCCCGCGTTATGATGGAATGCTAAATAGCCTAGGTCAACGCCTTAGCGATAGAAACGGTGGTCCTATGTATGCCGCAGAAGGCGCGGATGTAAATGAGTTACTAAGGCGATTTCTTGAATTAGAAGAAGGTCAACGTAATACAGCGTATTTGGATTCTGCAGGTGTTCCTACTATTGGATTTGGCAGTACTCGCGGTGTTAAGATGGGTGATAAGATTGATGATGCGCAAGCTCGTCAAAAGCTAATGGCAGATATGCGTGTTGCAGAAGAAGATTACAATAAACTAGTTACAGCTGACCTTAATCCTAATCAACAAACAGCTGTTAAATCATTACTCTTTAATATTGGTGGACCACGCTTTGCAAATAGTAGAGCTCGTGCTGCGCTTAATGCAGGAGACTTTGAAACATTTCAAAAAGAAGCTTCAGAGTTTCGTATGGCAGATGGTAAAGTATTACCTGGCCTTGAAGCTCGTCGTGCTAGAGAAATGTCTTTGTTCAATAAGCCAATTGCTCAAGCAGTTGCAGAACAACAAGCAACAGATAAACCTTCTATTATACCACCAGTAGTAGGAATGATTGGTGATCAAAAGGTTTACTCAGATGACATGGGTGAATTTGTAATGACACCAGAGGGTGAGTCCTATCTTGATAATACTCAAGCTAAGATGGTATCAAGAGAAGTTCCTGAAATCGCAGCTGTTCCGCCAACGCCATTAGGTGAGAGGCTTGCAACTGAAGCAACAACTGCAAAACCTACGAATCTCTCTAGTATTACAGATCAAGCAAAGCGTTTTGCAATGTATCCTTTAGAATTTGCAGGTTTACCAGTAGATGCAGATGCCCCTGGTGTTCCTGTTCCTAATATTTTTGATGTACTTCCTGAAGATCCTGGAATGACTAATGTTAATGCAGCTATTGTTAAAAATGATACTGAAAATGAAGCAAGGTTAGCTAATCTTATTAATCAAAAGAAAGCTAATAACGAAACAGTTACTCCTGAACTTGTTCAAATGCATAAAGATGCTGTTAAGAAATTAGCAGACTCTAAAGCTACTCAAGCAAAAGAGTTGAGTGATCGAGCTGCAGCTAAAGCAGCCGACGAAAAAGCTGTTGCTGAAGCACAAAGTTATGTGCCTGAAGAAAATAAAGTGCCTCCAAAGACAGAAGATACTACAAAAACAACTGATCGTGCAGCTGCAGCTGCTGCTAAAGTAAAAGCAGCTGAAGACATTGCTAAACAAAACTCAACTACTAAACCAGTAACTCAATCTCCTGAAGATGTAAATAAAGCAGGTAAACAAAAGTTAAAGGAAGATCCTACTTTTGCAGAAGAAATTAAACAAGGCTTTATTGATATGTTTGGAGAAATGTTTAATCCAAAAGAAATTGCACGTATGGTAGTTATGTATGCTGGTTCTAGAGCATTAGGTTATGATCATTCAGCTTCCCTTGGTTATTCTGCTAAACAATATGTTAAGCGGATTGATGCAGAGTATACTCAGCGTCAAAAAGATGTTCGTGATAAAGACTTTATGGAAGCTTATACTAAAAAATCACTTGACAACTATCTTAAAACAGGGGATCGTAATGATCTTATTGAAAAGCCAGTTGACAGTTCTGCAACAAATATTACAGGACAATCAGGAACTACTTTTGATCGATACACTGGAACAGAAGTTCCTGTTTATAAAATGGGATCTGGTAAAAATGCAAGGTTAGTCGTAAGATCTGGTGATGGCTTTGTAGATGCAACTTCTTCTCGATTTGAAGTAGTTAATCCTAAGCTACATGATCTCAATGAAATCAGAGATGAATTTCAAAAAAGATTAGGTAATCAAGTTGATGAGCTAAATAAAACAATAGGTAAAGATGATCCTAAGCTAGATTTTTCTACCGAAACATTAGCAGATGAAGCACGTGCTTTATATGTTTCAAATAGAGATCTTTTCAGAATGAACAATAAAAATGCTGTAAAATTGTCGGATGAAATAACTTTAGCACAAAAAGATTTTCTGCAAGACTATAAAAAGCATATTCAAAATCCTAGTGAATTTGATAAGCCAACAAGTATTGAAGGGTATTATAATAAGCGTATAATTAAGCTTAAGACAGGTAATGTCTTTAGCTATAACGATGTTAAAAATACCAATCCTGAAAATTTAGATATTCTTGAAGAAACACTTTCTAATGCAGCAGCTAATGCAGCTACTAATGCTGATGGTAATCTTGATCGTGAAACTTATGTTAAAGTATACCGTCAACTTTGGACTGATGCTAAAACTGACTGGAAAGAAGTTAAAAATAAAGACGCATTTAAAGCCGATGGCTATGATCCAATAATTCAATGGATGATAACAGAAGCCTTTAAATAATCAATGAAAGTAAGGAGCTAGCCTCCTTGCTTTTCTTTTAAGGAGTATTATATGGAAACTTTTCGTGACAAAAAGAATAACTCTTTTTTGTTATTAGATGGCGATACAGCTGCTGATACTAATGGCAATAAGCTTCGTATTGGCAATGTTAATGCTAGAGAAGTAGACAAAATAATTGAGACCGAAGGTGGTATTGAATTTAAACAAGGTCAAATTGGTGGCGAAGCTCAAGCTAAGGCTATAGCTAAAGTTATTCGAGATGGCGGCTTTAATGATATTGAATATACAGGTGAATACGATGATTACGATAGGCAGATTATTAACCTTCGTAATGATAAGGGTGAAAGCTTAGAAAGTAAACTTATTTCATCTGGAATAACTGAAGTTACACCATATACTTCTGAAGAAGCGATTGTTGCTAAGCGCGAGCGAGAGCTTTATGAAGCAGCATTTGGCAAGGAAGAAGATCCATTAAACGATCTAGGCGATGATATAAGAAATCAGATTGCACGATCAGGCATTGTATTTAAAGACAAAGCTATTAATGAAAAATATTATGATCCTGAAATACATTCGGGTGTTCGATACAGAGATGTCGAACGCACACTAGATAACAAAGCAATTGGCTTTACAGGAAATGTAGAAGCTGCTTGGGATCAAGGCTGGGATGGTGTTAAGGAAGGTTTATGGGGATACCTAGAAGGCATTGGTCAAGTTACAGGGAGTGACATGATTCAAAACCTTGGCGAAGCTGGTGTTCGTAATGCTAGACTTCGCATGGCAGATGCACCCGAAATTATTTTAGATTATCAAGATGTTGATAATGTATGGGATGGTTTTTCTTGGGCAATGAATAACGCTGTTATGTCTGCTCCTTACCTTGTAGCAACCTTTGGTGCTGCAGCTGCGGCTGTTCCTACTACACTGATAGCAGGGCCAGTTGTTGGTGGTGCAACCGCTATCGCTCCTATTGCTACCATTTATGCAGGTCATACTTGGAATGAGATGGAAGGCGAAAAAGGAATTCCACAATTCTTAGCAGCTACTTCTGCAGGTGTTGCAGCCTCTATGGTTGAACGCCTTGGTATGAAAGCTTTAGTTAGCCCTGCAGATATTCTCTCTCAGAAAGGAATTAATAGGTTAGTTAGTTCTTATGCTAAGAAGAATAATGTTAGTAAAGAAGTTGCTAAGAGTATTGTTCTTAAGACTGCTAAAGAAGAACAAGCATCAATGGCACGAAGTTTACTTCGGATGAGGCCATCGGACATTGCTAAGTTTACTGGTGCTGGAACGCTGAAGGCAGCTAGCATGGGTGCTTTAACAGAAGGTGGCACTGAGATAATCCAAGAAGGTATCCAAGCAGCTACTGCTGGCATAATGTCAGATAAAGAGTACACTCAAGATGAACTAGTTAATCGCTTTATTAATGCGGGTTTAGCAGGTGGTGTACTTGGTTCAGGCTTTTCGGCTGCTGGAAATGTTTATTCACAAGGACAAAACCAACTTACACGTTCAGACTTAGCTAAAGCAAGTACAGATCGTTATCGTATCATAGAACAAGCTAGAATTAGAGATGCACAATCGGGTGACACAGACCTTAATCGTCCTAAGCCGTCTACGGTTAATGCTAACATCGATGCGGATGATAGAGACGCTGAATTAAAAGGCTATGATTATGATTCAGATATAAATTATTTTAGTAACGAAGCTCAAATCCATGAAAATGAAAAGCGTGGTATTAAAAACTTCTTCAGAAATAATGATGAGTTATATGATTACATTGAAAATATAACTAGTGGATTTGGAAAGCTATTTAAAGCAGCAGAGTCTTCCGCTGTAGACTTTAATAAGCTTGTACAAAGCAAAATAGGTTTAGATATTTTTTCTCGCATTGGTCAAATGACTACGGGTGTGTATCATGCTGGTCAAAACTTTAAACAGTATAGTGATCAGCTAATTTCTGACTTAAAAACCTTTGTAGATGAAAAAGAGATTGCTAAATCCTTTGGTTATAAAAACATTGATTCAAAAAATGCAATTGATATTTCTAAAAGACTGAGAGAGTTTGGAAGATCAGGTGGATTTGAAAACTATGAGTTGATGGTCTTACAACAACAAGGCGCTTTTGATTTAGCAGATGCTTATATTAAAGGTAATCGTGATCAAACAATTGTAGATGAATTAAATGCA
>Ga0255773_10003903_pt1 | contig 12887 bp, 10 predicted proteins | sample 011ome_17_FD_179971 | JGI IMG/M metagenome (GOLD analysis project Ga0255773, IMG submission 179971) | Coastal salt marsh microbial communities from the Groves Creek Marsh, Skidaway Island, Georgia - 011502XT metaG (version 2) | ecosystem: Environmental > Aquatic > Marine > Intertidal zone >...
CTATAGAGCCGTGGTAGACCACCACGTTGATAGGCTGGATGTGGAAGCGCAGTAATGCGTGCAGCTGACCAGTACTAATAGCTCAATTGGCTTGATTTATGCACTGAAAAAAATTTTTATAGATTAAATAAATTATTAATTCACAATTAATAAATACTGATAAAATAGAGAAATTTTTAATTAAACTATAACTTAGTAGTTTTTTGAAAATTTATTTATAATTTAAGAAAGTTAACTTTTTAAACTATTGTATCTAGATAATTCAGATATACTTTATTTATGAAAGCAGTTATTCTTGCAGGTGGGTATGGGACTAGACTTAGTGAAGAAACTGAAGTTATACCAAAGCCATTAGTTGAAATAGGTGGAAAGCCAATATTATGGCATATCATGAAAATTTTTTCTCATTATGGGATAAATGAATTCATAATTTGTTTAGGATATAAGGGATATAAAATTAAAGAATATTTCATTAATTACTCAAAATTTAACTCAGATTTAACAATTGATTTAAATAAAAATTCTATAAAAGTTCACAATACAAGCTCTGAGTCATGGATAATCACTTTAGTTGATACTGGTACAGAAACCATGACTGGAGGAAGATTAAAAAGAATAGAGGATTATGTTAGGGGCGAAACTTTTTGTCTTACTTATGGTGATGGTGTTTCTGACGTTAATATTTCAAAACTTATCAAGCAACATAAAAAAAACAAAACTGAAGCAACTGTCACAGGTGTAACTAAACCTGAAAGATTTGGAAAAATTAAAAGTAAAAATAATATTGTTACTGAATTTTCTGAAAAACCTTCTGGCGTGAATTTCATGATAAATGGTGGTTTTTTTATTTTAAATTCATCAGTAATTAAATATATATCTAACGATCATTCTATATGGGAAAGAGAGCCCCTTGAAAAATTAACTAAAAAAAGACAATTGGGAATTTATAACCATAATGGTTTTTGGCATGCTATGGATACTCTTAGAGATAAAAAAATTCTTGAGGAATTGTGGAAAAAAAATAAAGCCCCATGGAAAGTTTGGAGATAGTTTAAATTTGATATTTTAAATCTATAATTTTTTTATTTTTTAGATTATTAGGTATTTTGACATTTGTTAATAAAACTAGATAAGTTGTCTTTAATTTAATTTCCTTTAGTGATTTGCAATATTTAATTTTTAATAATGGGAATTTTTTTTTAAAACTTTCCAACGCTAATTCATCATATACATAAATATTTTTATATTTTTTTTCTATCATTTTTTTTATGTAATAATAACTAGGCGTTTCCCTGATATCATCAGAACCTTTTTTGAATGAAAGACCAACAAATCCTATTTTTGTATTTTTATTTTTTATTTTATTAAGAATATTTCTTAAATTATGTTTTTTTATATCTTGATTTACATTGCTAACTGACTCTAATAATTTTGGTTTTAACTTATTTTTTTTAAAAAAATTAATTATTGCATCTAAATCTTTTGGTAAACAATATCCACCAAATCCAACTCCAGGAAAGACATATTTCGACATATCTGAAGGTCTTCCATACCAACGTTTATCTAGCAATAGAACATCAAACACTTTTTTTATATTTATATTCTGTATTTTGTCTGCAAGCATTGCCATTTCATTTGAGTAGCTTATTAAAGTTGTTAATAGGGTGTTAGACAAATATTTTATCAATTCTGCTTCTTTAAAGTTTGTATAATAAATTGGTCGAGAAAAAGAATTAAAAATTTTATCAACTTCTTTGTAAAAATTATTATCAATCCCAATAACAATTCGGTCAGGAAATAAAAAATCCTTCCAAGCACTTCCCTCTCTTAAAAATTCAGGGCAAAATAAGAGAGATAGAAATTTGTTTTTTTTTAGAAAATTATTAAGTCTATCTGTTGTTCCTGGTGGAATAGTTGACTTGATTATTAAATAAGTTTTTTTTTTGAATTTTATTTTTGATAATTTTTGAATTATTTTTGTTAAATTATTTGTATTACATGAGCCATCTTTGTTTGATGGAGTTCCTACACAAATAAATATTGCATCTAAATTTAAATCTATAAAGTTTTTAAACTTTTCTGAAAAATCTATTCTTTTTCCGTTATATTTTTGAAGATAAGTTTGTAGATATGGTTCATGAAAAGGAATTACTGATTGTTTTAACAGTTCTCTCTTTTCTTTAATAATTTCGTAACAATTTACTTTAAAATTTTTATGAGCAAAACCTATAGCTGTTGTAAGACCTACAAAACCTGTTCCTATGACACCAATTTTCATTTTAAAAAATTATAAAGCAGGTACTTTTCAATACCCTCATTTGTATTTACAATGGGTTCAAATTTTAATTTTTCCTTTGCTTTTGATATATTGGGACACCTTCTATTTGGATTGTTTGTTAAATATTCAGGGTCTTTGGATTCTTTAAAATATATACTGCCATTATAATTTAAATTTTTTTTAGCAATATTCTTAAACTTAAGAGCTAATTTTCTTACACTAATCTCTTCTTTATCATTTCCAACGTTAAAAATTTCAAAGCTTGGATAAACTAAAGCAGCAAAATAAGCAGTAACGGCATCACTTATATAACAATATGATCTTGTTGGTTTACCATTAGAATGGATTATAATATTTTGGTTTTTTAAAATAGAATTAGCTAAATCAGCTGGTAATCTTTTGTCATTAGTATCGAGACCTGGTCCATAATTATTAAATGGTCTCACAATTTTAATGTTAATTTTATAAATTTTTGAATAATAATAACACAATGTTTCACAAAATCTTTTAGACTCATCATAACATGATCTTGGTCCAATACATGAGACATTACCATTAAAATCTTCAGAGGTTGGTATTTTATTTTTAGGAGGATCGCCGTATATTTCACTACTTGAAAAGTAAAGAAGATTAATATTTTTATTTTTAAAAAAATTTAAAATATTTTTTAATCCATCAACATTTGCCTCTATAGTTTTTAAAGGAAATTTTCTATAATAATGTGGAGAAGCAATTGATGCCATATGCATTATATAATTTACATTATAGAAAATTTTTCTATTAAAATTTAAATCACTTATATTTCTATTGATGACAATAATATTTCTGTTTTTTTTTAAAATTTTATTTTTTTTAACAATTGAATTATCTACCAAAATCAGCTTTTTCCATTTCAATTTTTTAGAGTAAAAGGTTAAAAATCTAACAATATATTGCCCAAGAAAACCATTAAAACCAGTGATTAAAATTGTTTTATTTTTAATTTTAGAGCTGTTTCTAAAATTTTTCAAAATATTTTTAAAATCTGAAATTTCTATTTCTTCTTTTATTTTATATGATTTTTTCATTAAAATATTTTAAAACTATTTGAATAATCAATTGAATGTATATATTACAAAAAAATTATATCAAAGAAATGTTTTGTAAAAACTGTAAAAAAAGATTAAATTATATTTTTGCTGAGATGGGTTTTTCTCCTTATGCAAATTCATATTTAAACTTTAATGATCTCAATAAATATGAAGCATATTATCCATTAAGAGTTTTTGTTTGTAGAAAGTGTTTTTTGGTACAAACTCAAGACTTTGCAAATCCAGAAATAATTTTTTCTAAAGATTATGCATATAGCTCAAGTGCTTCTAAAACTTTTTTAGATCATGCTCATCAATATTCTAGAAAAATCATAGATTACTTAAAATTAAATAATAAATCATATGTCGTAGAAATTGCATCAAATGATGGTTATCTACTCAAAAATTTTGTAAAAAAAAAAATCCCTTGTGTTGGAATTGAGCCAGCTTTCAATCTTTCAAAAAAAAGTGAAAAGTTAGGTATAAAAGTAATAAATAATTTTTTTTCATCAAAGTTGGCAAAAAATATGAAGAGAAAAGCCGATTTAATTTGTGCGAATAACGTATATGCTCATGTTCCAGATATTTGTGATTTTACAAAAGGTCTGAAAACCTTACTGAATAAAAATGGAACTGTAACTATAGAGTTTCCACATCTTCTAAAATTAGTTGACGGTCTAAAATTTGATACAATATATCATGAACATTATTCTTATTTATCCCTATCTATTGTTCAAAAAATATTTAAAAAAAATTCTTTAAGAGTTTATCATGTTGAAGAAATTGATACTCATGGTGGAAGTTTGAGAACTTATGGTTGTCATATAAAATCAACAATTAAAGAAAATAAATCAGTTCAAATGATGGTTCAAAAAGAAAATAAAAAAAAATTAAACAAAATAAAAACATATGAGGCGTTTAATGAAAAGATAAAAAAAATGAAATATAATATTTTAGATTTTTTACTTAAAGAAAAAGAAAAAAATAAAAAAATTTATGGTTATGGTGCAGCTGCCAAAGCAAGTACTTTAATTAATTATTGTGGTATCAAAAATGATTTAATTGAAGCCATTTATGATGCGGCACCATCAAAACAAAATAAACTTTTACCAGGAAGTCATATTCCAATTCTTCATCCTAAAAATATTAAAAAAGATAAACCAGATTTATTAATAGTATTTCCTTGGAATTTATCAGATGAAATTATTGAGAATTTCAAATACGTAAAAAAATGGAATTGTAAATTTGTTGTTTTTATTCCAAAAATTAAATATCTAAAATGACAATATTTGTGACAGGTGCCACAGGTTTTATTGGTTATAATTTAATAAAAAAGTTTGAAAAAAAAAAAATTAGAGTATTTGCATTTTATAAAACAGAAAAAAGAATAGATAGAAAAAAGTTTAAGTATGTAAAATTTTTTTCTGTTGATATTTATAAGCAAAAAAATTTTTTTAAGATTTATGGAGTTCCAAAAATTTTAATTCATTTGGCATGGGAGGGTTTGCCAAACTATAATGAAGATTTTCATTTAAAAAAAAATTTCCCAAATGAACTCTTTTTTTTAAAGAGTGCGATTTATAGTGGGGTAAATCAATTAATTATATCAGGAACATGTTATGAATATGGAAAACAGAAAGGGTGTTTAAGAGAAGAAATGAAAACCTTACCAATAACAAATTATGCAAAAGCAAAAGATAGATTGAGAAAAGAATTAGAAAAAATTAAGAAAAGAAAACCTTTTATCTTGCAATGGGTAAGAATATTTTATGTTTTCGGTATGCACCAAAACAGTCAAAGCCTTTTACCAAGCTTTGAAAGAGCCATTAGGAATAGAAAAAAAATTTTTACAATTTCTTCCAAATCTATTTTAAGAGATTTTATTTCAGTCAATAATGTTGCTAATTTCTTTTTACATTTAGCTGACAATGCAACGCTGAATGGAGTAATAAATTGCTGTAGCGGAAAACCTTTATCGGTATTTAAATTTGTTGATAATTACCGAAAAAAAAAAAATTCAAGAATAAAGATACTTGAAAATAAAAATTTAGTTCAAAATTATGAGCCTCTAAAATTTTGGGGATCAACCGTTAAAATGAAGTCAATGTTTTTTAAGATTAACAATTAATCTCTTAATTATGAATAGAATAACATTATAATGAAAAAAAAATCCAAATATAATTCAATATTTTATTTTTTTTTTAAATTTAAATCATCTGTTATTGTTATGTTTGTAAAAATATTAAGTAGAATTATACCAAAAATAAATAGAGAGAAATTAATTAAAATTGGAAAGAAAAAAAATACAATTAATATTGTTGAAAATGAATATAAAGTTTATATTCAGGCACCATATCAAAGTTTAGCAAAAGAAAGATTTAAAAATTCATATGGTAAAAAAAATGTAGATTGTTTTTTTGGTGTTAAAATTAAAGATATAAGATTAATTGGTCCTTATGGGATCCCATTTACAAGAAAAGGACAAATCATACTAGAGCCTATTTCCAAGTCTTGGTTAAATCATGTTCTTGCAATAACAATAATTCAACTTGGATTATTTGGTTTTTTTAAAGAATTTTTATTAGCTATATTTCCTATTTTTGCATCAAAAAAAAATTTTCTTGAAACAGGCGCTTATCTAGTATGTCGTGGTGCAAAAAGTATTATTTTTGAAAATAAGCAGCCCCAACCAGTATTTGGTCACTGGTTGGGTGAACAACTTCCCCAGCTTCGAGGAATAGAAGGGATATTCTCTAAATTTGAAATCTCTTGTCCACTAATAGTAAATAAAAATCCAAAAGATTGGCAAATAGAATCCTTAGAGTTAATGGGTTATAAAAAAGATAATATATATGAATTAACTCAAAATGGATTAAGAGTCGGAGAAATTATAATTTCTTCATTAAGAAATGTTCATTCTAGACATACAGAATTTGACCCAAAAGCTAGAAAATGGGCAGCAAAACGTCTTCAATCAAATTTTGAAAAATTAAACTTTAAAGATAATAATAAAAAAAATATATGCCTGTTTCGTCAGAATGAAAATAGTAGAAGAATTTCCAATTATGAAGATGTAAAAAAAATTATTTTAGAAAATCATTTTCATGAACTAAAAATAGAAAATCAAAGTTTATTTGAAAGTGCAAAAAACTTCTTTTTTGCTAAAAATTATTTATCTATTTATGGAAGCGGGATATTACGTATCATGTTTATGAAGCAACCAAAAAAATTAATTGAAATTTATACTGATAATGTTGCCGACCGTGATATATTTTTTTTATTAGCATCCGAATTTGATATGGAATATGAATGTGTTGCAGCTCAAATTATAGACGGCAATTGTATAAATAATGATTTAAACAAAAAAACAAATATTAAAAAACAATTTATTAATAATGATTGGCATGTGCCCATTGTAGAATTAAAAAAAAGTTTACTAGGAATAAAATAATTATAAAAATGTTAAAAAAAATATTTTTTTTATTATCAAAACAAGAAAAAAAAAAAATTATTTTATTAATTTTTTTATCAATGATTATGGCAGTTTTTGATATTCTTGGGATCTCTTCGATTGCTCCGTTTATAACATTGTTAATTAACCCTGAGTTAATTACAAGTAATGAGTTATTAGTCCAGTTGTATAATTTAAGTTTATCAGTTGGAATTTCTGATCAAAAACAATTTATGTTTTTATTTGGAATTATAGTTTTTTTTCTAATAATTTTTTCATTAATAATGAGGGCAATTACCATATATGCATTAACACTTTTTAGCTTAATGCAGGAATATAATATTGGAAAAAGGTTGGTAGAAGGATATTTGAGACAAAGTTATAGCTGGTTCTTAAATCGAAATAGTTCTGAATTAGGAAAAAGTATATTGTCAGAAGTAAAACAAGTTATTGATTTAGCTTTATTTCCAATGATTAATTTGATTACACATACTATTGTGGCAATAGCGCTTCTTTCAGTATTGGTAATTAATAACCCTCAACTAGCTTTAACCGTAGGTATTGTGTTGTTAGTATTCTATGGAACAATTCTTATTTTGATGAAAAATTTTCTAACACGTAGTGGTAGTCAGCGTCTTCAAGCTAATGAAGCTAGATTTGAAGCTGTATCTGAAGCTTTTGGGGCTGCAAAAGAAGTTAAGTTGGGAGGGTTAGAGCAAGTTTATGTTGATCGTTTTTCTAAACCTGCAAAAATATATTCAAGAAGTCAAGCTTGGGCCACAATTATCGCTACATTACCAAGGTACATTATTGAAGCTATAGCTTTTGGAGGCATGATTCTCTTTATACTAATCTTAATGTCTAAAGGAGGTAGTTTTTTGAGCATAATACCAACCATTGGCCTTTATGCATTCGCTGGTTATCGATTAATGCCAGTTTTACAGCAAGTTTATTCTTCAATTACACGACTTAGATTTTCAAAAATAGCATTAGACACTCTATATAATGATATAAAAAAAATTAAAAGTTTTGAGATTAATAATATTGAAAATTCATATTCAAATATCGAATTAAAAAAATCTATTTGTATAAGTGGGGTTAGCTTTAATTATCCTGGCACTAATAAAAAATCTTTAGATAATGTAAATATTTTTATTAATGCTTACAGTAAGATAGGAATAGTAGGAACTACAGGAAGTGGAAAAACAACAATCGTTGATATTATCCTGGGTTTGCTCAATAGCGAAAATGGAACTTTAAAAGTCGACGATGTTGTAATTAATTCAAAAAATAAAAGATCTTGGCAAAGAAGTTTAGGATATGTGCCACAGCAGATTTACCTTTCTGATGCTAGTATTTCCTCAAATATTGCTTTTGGAATTGACCCTAAAAAAATTGATCTACATCAAATAAAAAATGTTGCAAAGACAGCTAATTTGCATAATTTTATTGTGAAATTGCCTTATGGCTATAATACGATCATTGGAGAAAGAGGCGTCCGTCTTTCAGGTGGTGAAAGACAAAGGATAGGCATTGCAAGAGCACTTTATCATAATCCTAAATTAATAATATTTGATGAGGCAACTAGTGCTTTAGATAATGTTACAGAAAAATCAGTATTAGATGAAATTAATAATTTAAAAAATAAAGTTACAATAATAATGATAGCTCACCGATTAGCAACGGTTAAAAATTGTGACTTAATATTTTTATTAGAAGATGGAAAAATTATATCAAAAGGAACCTACAATGAACTTGTAAGTAAGAGTGAAAAATTTAAAAAAATGATAGAATTAAATTGAGATTAATTAAATAAAAGTAAAAGACTAAAAAACCAAAAAAAATTATTGTTATAGGTAGTTTAGGCTATACATTATCTCACTGTGTTATTTCTTTAATTGATAAAGCAAATATAATTAAAGTATTAAATTACTTCATCAATCAATATTACCATGGTATATAAAAAATAAATATTAGTAAACATATGGATAAAGTTGCAATAATTTCTGGATTTTATGGAACTGATCAAAATATAACTTTTAAAGGTTACAAAAATAAAAATTATAAATCGTTTTTCGTTACAAATAATTTAAAGGCGGCAAGAAAAGCTGAGAACTTTGGATGGAGTATTTGTTTTGATGACAATGCACCTGTAAGTCAAGATAAATATATTTCAACTATGCAAGGAAAAAAACCCAAAGTAGTACCAAATGAGTTAATAGATCTGAGCGAATTTGACTATACTTTGTGGGTTGATGATAAAATAAAAATTTCAGATAATTATTTAATCAAAAGAGAATTACCAAGATTAAAAAAAAATCAGAATAAAGCTAGTCTTAGAACTCATTGGAAAAGTGAGTCTGCAAAAACTGTGTGGAGAGAGTTAGTTTTATCTTTGGAACAGCCAAGATATAAAGAATTTTTTGATAGATATGTTAATTACATAAATCAAAAAGTTTCTGAAGGATTCTCGGATCATGGAATTATGACTGCTTGTGGTGTAATACTGAGAAATAATAAAGATGATCAGGTTAAAAAAATATTTGGCGAATGGTTTGAAGAAATAACCAGATCTGGATTAGCAAATGATCAAGTAAGTTTTTTTTTTATAAGACAAAAATATCATAGAGAAATTAGTGAAATGCTTTTTCCTGTTAATTATACACAATTATTTACACAAAGATTAATTGATTTTAGAAATTATTTAATAAAAAAACATTTTTATTAAAATTTATTCAGATAGACTCAATTTTTAAAAAACCAGTTTTGATTGATTACACTTTACAATATAGAGGATATTACTATTCATGAGATTTTCTGATTAAAACAAATTTTATGGAGATAAAAGGCTTTAGATTTTTAAAAAAAGTTATGGATTTAAAAGACTAATTGTGTTTTTTTTAGATAAGTTTATCCTTAACCTTAATATACCTAAAGAATTAAAGATTGGGTTTATGGTAAATGGAGCTGTTTTTTTAAACCGATATATAATGGAAAGAAGCTATTGAAATACATTGTTTTTTTTAATTAAATAAGAAAATTTTAATGACATAAACTGAATTTGGTAGTTTGGTAGTCGATGTTACTGATGATGTTGCTATAGTTGAAAGGGAACTAAAAAATAAATAATATTTTAATATTAAACAAAGACAATTTGACTATAAATTATATGATTAATTTATAAATTGAAATTATGAAAAAAGCTTTAATTACTGGAGTAACCGGGCAAGACGGAGCGTATCTTGCAGAATTTTTACTTAATAAAGGTTATGAGGTTCATGGAATTAAACGTCGTACATCTCTCATTAATACTGATCGTATCGATCATTTATATGAAGGTCCACAAGAAAAAAATCGTAAATTTATTTTACATCACGGAGATTTAACAGACTCTAGCTCTCTATTGAGGATAATTCAACTAGTTCAACCAGATGAAATTTATAATCTAGCAGCACAAAGTCATGTTGCAGTTTCTTTTGAACAACCTGAGTATACTGCAAATTCAGATGCTTTAGGAACATTAAGAATTTTAGAAGCAATAAGAATTTTAAATTTGATTAAAAAAACTAAATTTTATCAAGCATCGACCTCAGAACTTTATGGAGCTGTTCAACAAATTCCACAATCTGAAACTACACCTTTTTATCCAAGAAGTCCGTATGCGGTATCTAAAATATATGCTTACTGGATTACTGTAAATTACAGAGAAGCTTATGGATTATTTGCCTGTAATGGAATATTATTTAATCATGAATCCCCTTTAAGAGGAGAGACGTTTGTAACAAGAAAAATAACAAGAGCTCTTGCAAGGATAAAATTAGGCTTACAAAAAAATTTATATTTGGGGAATTTGAATTCTAAAAGAGATTGGGGACATGCAAAAGATTATGTTGAGGCTCAATGGTTGATGTTACAACAAAATACTCCTGAAGATTTTGTGATTGCATCAGGAGAACAATATTCAGTGCGAGATTTTATAAATCTTGCTGCAAAAAAACTAGATATGAATATCACTTGGAAAGGTGAGGGAATTAAGGAAGTAGGATTAATAAATAATAAAGAGATCATTAAGATTGATCAAAATTATTTTAGACCTTCCGAAGTAGATAATTTGCTTGGTGACCCATCTAAAGCAAAAAAAATTTTAGGGTGGAAGCCAAAAATAGGCTTTGATCAAATTGTTGAAGAAATGGCTGAAGAAGATTTAAAATTAGCAAGACGTGATAAGTATTTATTTGAAAATTATTCAGTTTCATTAAATAATTAAAACCAATTTTACAATATTAAATGAAAAAACTAAAAATTTATGTTGCAGGTCATAATGGTATGGTAGGATCCGCTATCTGCAGGGTCTTAAGTAAAAAAAATATAAACTTAGTAACAAAAAATAAAAAAGAGCTCGATTTAACTAATCAAAAAGCTGTCAAAGTTTTTTTTGAAAAAGAGAAAATTGATCAAGTTTATGTTGCGGCAGCTAAAGTAGGCGGCATATATGCTAATAACAATTTTCCTGCAGATTTTATTTACGAAAATTTAGCTATAGAAACTAACATTATAAATTCTGCTTTTCTAGGTGGTGTAAAAAAATTACTTTTTCTTGGGTCAAGTTGTATTTATCCAAAATTTACAAAGCAACCAATTAAAGAGGAGTCGTTACTTACTGGATTGCTAGAGCCAACTAACGAACCTTATGCTGTTGCTAAAATTGCTGGCATAAAACTTTGTGAAAGTTTTAACAGACAATATGGAAAAAGTCATAAAATTGATTTTAGATCTCTAATGCCTACAAACTTGTATGGAATTGGTGATAATTATCATCCAACTCTTAGTCACGTTATTCCCGGATTATTCCAAAGATTTTATAATGCTAAAATAAATAAAAAACCAAGTGTTATTGTTTGGGGTACAGGAAATCAAAGAAGAGACTTCTTGAATGTGGATGACTTAGCACTAGCCAGTTACCATATAATGAACTTAAATAAAAAAAAATATCAACAAAATATTAAACCTATGTGCAGTCATATTAATGTTGGTTCAGGATTTGAAATAAAAATAAAAAATTTAGCAGAAATTATAAAGAATATTGTAGGATTTAAGGGTGAAATTAAGTTTGATAAATCAAAGCCTGATGGAATGAAAAGAAAAATACTTGATATAAATCTTATTAATAAGCTTGGCTGGAAAGCAAAATACGATTTAAGAGAAGGACTTAAGAAAACTTATAAACATTTTTTAGAAGAAAAAAAATTAGAAAATAAGAATAATGAAAAAAAAACTTATTAAAATTGGGATAATTGGGCTTGGATATGTGGGTCTACCTCTTGCAAGTGCATTTTCAAAAAAATTTTTTACTGTTGGGTTCGATTTAAACAAAGAGAGAATTAAACAATTAAAATTAGGAGTTGACAAGACTCAAGAGTTATCAAAAAAAGAAATTAATAATGCAAAAAAATTATTTTTTACTAATGATAGAAAATATTTAAATTCAGTTAACTGCTATATTGTAACTGTCCCAACGCCCATTAATAAATCAAGAAAACCTGATTTGAAGCCATTGTTAAATGCGAGTAAAATGATTGGTAAAGCACTCAAAAAAGACGATATTGTAATCTATGAGTCAACCGTATATCCAGGCTGTACGGAAGAAAAATGCGTTCCTATCTTAGAGCAATATTCAAATTTAAAATATAATAAAGATTTTTATTGTGGATATAGCCCAGAGAGAATTAATCCAGGAGATAAAAAAAATAAAATTTTAAATATTAAAAAAGTAACATCAGGATCTAATAAAAAAATAGCCACATTTGTGGATAGTTTGTATAAAGAAATTATAATTGCAGGCACCCATATGGCGCCAAATATTAGAGTTGCTGAAGCATCAAAAGTTATTGAAAACACTCAAAGAGATTTAAACATTGCTTATATGAATGAACTATCAAATATTTTTTATAAATTAAATATTAATTTTAATGATGTGTTAAAAGCAGCAGAAACTAAATGGAATTTTTTACCTTTTCGTCCAGGCTTGGTTGGCGGTCACTGTATAGGTGTAGACCCCTATTATTTAATTCATAAATCAAGTAATTCT
>Ga0255773_10003906_pt1 | contig 12875 bp, 10 predicted proteins | sample 011ome_17_FD_179971 | JGI IMG/M metagenome (GOLD analysis project Ga0255773, IMG submission 179971) | Coastal salt marsh microbial communities from the Groves Creek Marsh, Skidaway Island, Georgia - 011502XT metaG (version 2) | ecosystem: Environmental > Aquatic > Marine > Intertidal zone >...
ATAAAATAAAGAAAATAAAGTATTATTAATTAATCCAGGTGCTGCAGGAAGGCATGGTTTTCATAAAAAAAGAACGATGGTCAGATTTGAAATTAATGGCAATGAAATTGAAAATATGGAGGTAATTGAACTTGGAAACAGATCAAAATCATCTAATTCTATTTGAAGAAGTAATAATTTTTAAATCTTTTTTTATTGATCTAATAGACAACACTATAAAGAAAAAAGAAATTAAAAAATATATTAAAGCTGGATCAGTAATTGATTTTTCAAAAGATCTCTCATCAAATAAGTTTAATAAACCAAAAATTAATGAAAGTGTTATAATTCTAAGAAAGTTGATTTGAAGATTTGGTCTTTTAAACAAAAAAATATTAATTACTAATAAAACACTAATGATTTCAGAAAAGAAGTAATTGTTTATATAGGGTCTAAAGAAACCAAAATAAGATTCGGGTAAAGACATTTCAGGATTGCTATCAATGGAAATTATTACAAATAGATTAGTTAGAACTAAAATTAACATATAAATAGACTGAACTCTTTGAATCATTTTATTTTTTAGATTAAAAATACAATTTTATATAATCTAAATTAATATTTGTATATTTACATTGATTTTATAAATCATTTCCACTTTTTTTATAAAAATACCCCACATTATTTAAATAATTAACTCAAAATAAATGTTTGAAATTTCAACCTTAAAAGAAAAAAAAATATCAGAACTACAGAAGATTGCAAGTGATCTTGGCATCGAAAAGATTTCTGGATTAAAAAAACAAGATTTAGCTTACAAAATAATTGATCACTATGCATCAAAACTGGAATTAAATGAAAAAGATTCTAAACCTCAAGTAAAAAGTGATGAATCTGAAAAATCTGATATTAATAAAATTGATAAAAACAACAATAGAAATAATTCAAACAAATTTGTCAAAAAAGAAAAAAACCACAACAAAGACAATAGAAATAGATACAAAGAACCAGATTTTGAATTCGATGGTATAATTGAAAGTGAAGGTGTATTAGATATTATGCAAGAGGGATATGGTTTTTTGAGATCTTCCGACTACAACTATTTAACATCTCCTGATGATATCTATGTATCTCAATCACAAGTTAGATTATTTGGATTAAAAACTGGTGATACTGTTTTAGGCCACGTAAGACCTCCCAAAGAAGGAGAAAAATATTTCCCACTTATTAAAGTTTCAAAAATAAATGGATTAAGCCCTAATGTTGTTAGAGACAGAGTTTCATTTGAACACTTAACTCCTTTATTCCCGAACGAAAAATTTAATATTGCTGAGAAAAATAGTACTGTTTCTACTAGGGTTATGGATCTTTTTTCACCCATAGGAAAAGGACAAAGAGGAATGATTGTTTCTCAACCTAAAACTGGTAAAACCATGTTACTTAAAGATGTTGCAAATGCAATCGCAGCAAATCATCCTGAAGTTTACCAAATTATTTTATTAATTGATGAAAGACCCGAAGAAGTTACTGATATGCAAAGAAATGTTAAAGGTGAAGTTGTTGCTTCTACTTTTGATGAACCTGCAGACAGACACGTAAAGGTTGCTAATATTGTTCTTGAAAAAGCTAAAAGATTAGTTGAATGTGGTCACGATGTTGTTATATTACTAGATTCTATAACGCGACTTGCAAGGGCATATAATACAGTTCAACCTGCTTCAGGAAAAATTTTAAGTGGTGGTGTTGATGCTAATGCTCTTCACAAACCCAAAAGATTTTTTGGAGCTGCAAGAAATATTGAAGGGGGTGGTTCTCTTTCAATTATTGCAACAGCATTAACTGAAACTGGATCTAAAATGGATGAGGTAATTTTTGAGGAGTTTAAAGGAACAGGAAATATGGAACTTCAATTGGATAGAAGAATTTCTAACAGAAGAATATTCCCTGCAATTGATTTAGTTTCGTCTGGTACTCGAAGAGATGATCTTCTACTTGATGAAAACACTGTTCAAAGGATGTGGATTATGAGAAAGTATTTGGCTGATATGAACCCTGTAGAAGCTATGGAGTTTATAAATGACAGAATTAAGAAGTCGCTCAACAATGAGGAATTTCTTATTTCAATGAATTCTTAAGACTTATTTTAGAGAAGCAATAGTCTTTGAAAGCTTCGATTTTAAGTTTGCTGATTTATTAGCGTGAATTATATTGTTCTTAACTAACTTATCAAGCATAGAAACCACAGTAGGGAAAAATTTTGTTGCTTCCTTTTTCGATGTAAGCTCTCTTAACTTTTTAATAGCGTTCCTTGTAGCTTTGTGCTGTACTTTGTTTCTAAGTCTTACAGCTTCATTTCTTCTAATTCTCTTTAACGCTGATTTATGATTAGCCATATTTTATATTTAGTAGCCCGTAGGGGAATCGAACCCCTCTTACCAGGATGAAAACCTGGCGTCCTAGCCGATAGACGAACGGGCCAAAATTTTAACGATTGCAAATGTAATTCAAAGGATACAAACTTGCAACTTAATTTTTTTGTTTTATTTAATATGCTTTAGCAAACAAAACTCTTTGAGTGGAGGGTTTTCCAGAAATCATACATAAACCTTTTTCTTTATGGGAATCAATTGGTATACATCTGATTGTAGCTTTAGTTTCTTTCTTTATTTTTTCTTCAGTCTCATTAGATCCATCCCAGTGAGCGGATACGAAACCACCTTTATTCTTAAGTATAGATTTAAATTCATCATAACTATTAGCAATTCTAATATTTTCATTTGTAAAGGTCTGAGCTTTATTAAAAATATTAGTTTGAATATCTTCCAGAAGAAAATCAATTTTATCAAAAACCTTGTCAAAATCAATCAATTCTTTTTTCATTTTGTCTCTTCGAAAAATTTCTAACGTTGAATTTTCTAAATCTTTTGGACCGACCGCAATTCTAATAGGAACTCCCTTAATTTCATGTTCATTAAATTTGTATCCAGGTTTATGAGTATCTCTATTGTCAAAAAGAACTGATATATTTTTTTTCTTTAACTCATCTAAAATTGGAGTAATTTTTTTGGTTATTTCATCAAGTTGTTCATCAGAACGATAAATTGGAATAACTACAACTTGAATAGGTGCTAATTTGGGAGGTAAAACTAATCCATTATCATCTGAGTGTGTCATAATTAAGGCTCCCATAAGCCTTGTGGAAACTCCCCATGAGGTTGCCCAAACATAATCTAACTTACCTTCCTTATTAGCAAATTTAACATCAAATGCCTTGGCAAAGTTTTGTCCCAAAAAATGAGATGTTCCAGCTTGTAACGCTTTCCCATCTTGCATTAGAGCCTCTATGCAGTATGTTTCTTCAGCACCTGCAAATCTTTCACTTTCAGATTTTAAACCTTTAATTACCGGTATACCCATGAAATTTTGAGCAAAGTCTGAATAAATATTATTCATTAGCTCAGCTTCTTTTAAAGCCTCATCTTTATTGGCATGAGCGGTATGACCTTCTTGCCATAAAAACTCAGCAGTTCTCAAAAATAATCTAGTTCTCATTTCCCACCTTACCACATTAGCCCATTGATTGATGAGTATAGGAAGGTCTCTATAAGATTGAATCCAATTTTTATAAGTATTCCAAATGATGGCTTCGCTAGTAGGTCTAACGATCAACTCTTCTTCAAGTTTAGCATTTTCATCAACAATTAATTTTCCAGAATTTTCTTTATCATTTTTAAGTCTGTAATGAGTAACAACCGCACATTCTTTAGCAAAACCTTCAGCATTTTTTTCTTCAGCTTCAAATAAACTTTTTGGAACAAACAATGGAAAGTACGCATTTTGATGACCAGTATCTTTAAACATTTTATCCAACTGTGCTTGCATTTTTTCCCATATTGCGTAACCATACGGTTTAATAACCATACAACCTCTAACGGATGAGTTTTCTGCTAAATCAGCTTTTACTACAAGCTCATTATACCACTTTGAATAATCCTCACTTCTTTTTGTTAACTTTTTAGACATAAATTGTTAATGGCATAATTATTGTTTATTTTTAAGTAATGCTAAATTAATTAAATAATTTGTTTATATGAGATACATTTCCATTTTAGTTGTTTTAATTTTTTTTACAAGTTGTGCTCAGCTTAACAACCTTAACGCTGAAAACGACGATGCAATTTATGGAAATAAAGTAAAATCTAAATCTGGTTTATACTACAAAGATTATTTCGCACAAAAAGCTCAAGAATTAAATATCCAATCTAGTGATTCAGATGATGTTCTACTTACTGATATTGATTCGTACATTTCTAATCCAGATACAGATCTTTTTTACAATAATAGTTATGGATCATGGGGAGACGATCCTTCGTCATTTAACTTAATCGTTAACAATTATAATTACCCTTCATTATACAACAGATACTACTTTGGTTACAGAGGTTGGTATAATTATCCATTTAGCTATTCTTGGTTACCTCCATATTTTGGTTATGAACCATATGGATGGAGTTATTATCCATATTTTAATTACTGGAGTTATTATAGATGGAATCCATATTACAATAATTACCCCTACTACTCTTATAACAATTACTACAACAGAAACGTTGCTTATATGAATGGAAGGAGAGGCTCAGTAAATTATTCAAAAATAAATAAAAGAGGAAATACCTACAGATCTGATCAAAAAGCCTTCAATGGAAAAGATATTTCAACGTACAATGTAAGTAGAATCAAAGATCGTAAGAATTTAGACGAAAAAAAGTCAGAAGATAAATCAGATGCTGCAAACAGAAGAGCATACAACAGAGTTTACTATACCTTTAACAATAGAGTTCAACAAAAAGTAGAAAGCAGAACTGATGACTCTTACAACAACAGAAGAAAAATTGATTTTAATAAAGGAGCAGGAAATCAGAATGGAAAATCAAACTTTCAAATGAGTAGATATAACTCAAAAACAAGTTCTAGTAACAACTCTGTTAAAAGGTCCATAAACAGGTCGAATTACACTAGTTCAAACAGGTCTTACAACTCATCTAATTTCAGATCAAATACTAGTTCAAGAAGTATTTCGTCAGGATCGAGATCATCATCAAGTTCATCTTCAAGTACAAGTAGAGGAAAAAGATAATTCTTTATCAAATGAACAAATTAAAGTTATTATTATTACTTATTATCTTACCTTTTTCAATTTATACTCAGAGTCTAACTGATATTTTAAACATAACAGCAGATAATTATATTGGAACTGCAAGATTTCAAGCTATGGGTGGTGCCTTTGGAGCGTTAGGAGGTGATTTATCTGCAATCAATATTAATCCTGCGGGAAGTGCTGTTTATAATAACAACGAATTTGGAATTACCTTTTCCAATAATGAAAAAACCACTAAATCATCATATTTTTCAAATATTTTAAATAATCAAAATAGAAGATTTAGCGTAAATCAAGCTGGAGGCGTCTGGGTATTTAAAAATTTTGGGGAAGGAAATCTCAATAAAATTTCCTTTGGAATCAATGCTCAAACAAACAGTTCATATTATGATAAAATAAATGTTGAGGGTATTAATAACTCTTCATCTATTGATAATTTTTTCCTAAACAATTCTAATGGACTAACGGTAAGTGATTTAAGTCTTGGTAATGATTCTGTTAATTATGTTTACAGATTCCTTGGAGAAAATTATGGCTATCCTGCCCAGCAAGCATTTCTAGCTTATCAAGGTTATATCATAGAGTGGGATGAAATCAATAATACTTTTTTTTCTTTAGCAAGTTATCAAAATGGTGTTAACCAAGAGCATCAAAAAAATTCTAAGGGTTATAACAACAAATACAACCTTAATTTTTCAGTAAATTTTAAGGAAGATTTTTTCTTTGGAATAAATTTAAATATTCATGAAGTATACATTGAAAATAATTTATATCATTTCGAAACAAATTTTGATGAAAATTCTGCTGTAAAATCAATTTTATATGAAGATAGATTATTAACAATTGGAGATGGTTTTTCCCTACAGCTTGGAGCAATTAAAAAGTTTGACAATTTCAGAGTTGGTTTTTCTTATCAATCCCCAACCTGGTATACTCTCTACGATGAAACATCACAATATTTAGAAACTAATACAGTTGATATTGATGGAAATTATTACACCGATATCATTGATCCTAGAGTGGCGAATTTATATCCCGAGTATAACATAAAATCACCCTCATCAATCACATTAAGCTCAGCACTAGTATTAGGAAATTTCGGTCTAATCAGCTTAGATTTAGAATCTAAAGATTTCTCAAAAACTAAAGTTAAACCTAAGGGAGATTTTTTAAACTTAAACAATGAGATTTCCAAAGAATTACAAAATACTCTAAATATTAGGATAGGTTCAGAATTTAAGTTGAATAAACTTAGTTTAAGAGCTGGTTACAATTCAATAGAAAGTCCTTACAAAAATTTAGTTGACAATAGTAGCTCAATATCATATGGATTTGGTTATGACTTAGGATCCACAATAATTAATTTTTCACACAAATCATTACAACAAAATAGTAGGTATCAGCTTTTTGACTCGGGATTAGTTGATAAAGCTAGTTTAGAATTAAACAATTCAATATCTACTTTATCTCTTATTTTTAAATTTTAAAGATTTATAATCTATCTTTAATTAACTTTGCAACCATAGAATAGCAAATGTTAAATTAAACAATAATGATTTCAAAATTAGCTAAAGATTTAAAAATTTATAACTCAATTTCAGGTAAAAAAGAAAGCTTTATTCCAATTGAAAAAAACAATGTTGGAATGTATGTATGTGGGCCCACTGTATACAGTAATGCTCATTTAGGAAATTGTAGAACTTTTATTTCTTTCGACTTAATTTTTAGATACCTTACTCATTTAGGCTTTAAAGTTAGATATGTAAGGAATTTGACAGATGTCGGTCATTTGGAAAATGAAGATGATACTGGCGAGGACAAAGTATCAAAAAAAGCAAGGCTTGAAAAACTTGAACCTATGGAAGTTGTTCAAAAATATACCATAGATTTTCATCAAATAATGAATAAGTTCAATACTATACCACCAAATATAGAACCAACTGCTTCAGGACATATTATTGAACAAATTGAAAGTATTAAAAAAATTATATCATCTGGTTATGCCTATGAAAAAAATGGTTCAGTCTATTTTGATATAATCGAGTTCAATAAATCAAAAAAATATGGAAAATTAAGCGGAAGAAAAATTGAAGAAATGATGAATCAATCAAGAGATCTTGACGGAAGTTCTGATAAAAAAAATCCTCAAGATTTTGCTCTTTGGAAAAAAGCTGAAAAAAATCATATAATGAACTGGGATTCACCTTGGGGAAAAGGATTTCCTGGTTGGCATTTAGAATGTACTTCGATGAGTAAAAAATATCTTGGGGAATCTTTTGACATTCACGGAGGTGGTATTGATTTAAAATTTCCTCATCACGATTGTGAAATTGCACAATCAGAGGCAATTGATGAATGTAATCCTGCTAAATATTGGATGCATACTAATATGCTCACCCTAAATGGTAAAAAAATGTCTAAATCAGTCGACAATTTTATACTGCCGTCTCAAATTTTTGATGGTCAAAATAAAATTTTGAGTAAAAAATTTGATCCGAATACAGTAAAATTTTTCATATACCAAGCACACTACAGAAGTATTTTAGATCTTAGTGACAAAGCTTTATTGGCAAGCGAAAAAGGATTTAAAAAACTTATATCAGTTTTTAATTTAATTGAAACATTAAAATCAAATGAAAATAAATCTGATTTTAATGTTGACAACTGGATTACGAATTGTTACGAGAAACTAAATGATGATTTCAATACTCCCATGCTTATTGCAGAACTATTTGATTGTGTAAAGTTTTTAAATGGCGTTAATATTGGGTCTAAAAACCTAAACAGTTCTGATAAAAATAAAATTTCAACAACTTTTAAGTTTATGCTATTTGATATTTTAGGTTTTAGTCAACAAATTGATGAAAAAATAGATCATAACTCTCAAAAAGAATTAATTGAGCTCTTGATTAAGATTAGATCTAATGCTAGGAATGAAAAAAATTTCAAACTATCAGACGAAATTAGGAACGAACTATTAAACTTAGGTATAAAATTAAATGATGATGGAAGTAGCTCATCTTTTGAAATTGTGAAATGAAAAAAGTAATTATATTTCCTTTTTTGGCTATAATTAAATTTTATCAAAATTTTATATCTCCTTTACTACCATCAACTTGTAGATATACTCCTACTTGTTCCGAGTATGCAAAACAATCGTTAGTTAAACATGGACTTATAAAAGGATCATTTATAAGTATAAAAAGAATAATAAAGTGTAATCCTTGGGGAGGAAATGGTTACGATCCCGTACCTTAGCAGTAACTAAAAAGAATTTTATGTTTTCATTTAAAATTGACTGGGCTCCAAATGAGGTTTTTTTAAATCTTGGCCCCATAACTATATATTGGTATAGTGTTATGTTTATAATAGCTTTTTCGCTTGGTTATTATATAATTCAAAAAATATATAAAAACGATAACAAACCAATCTCTCTTGTTGAACCATTATTCATTTATGTTGTATTTGGAACATTGATTGGCGCAAGGTTAGGAGAAGTGTTTTTTTACAATTGGGACTATTTTCAAAACAATCTAATTGAAATCATACTTCCCATTAAAAATGATGCTAACAGTTCAATGTTATTTGGATTAATTGACGGATATAAATTTTCTGGTTACAGAGGATTAGCTAGTCACGGGGCTACAATTGGTATTATAACCGCCATGTTTATATATAAATATAAATTTAAGTACAATTCTGTTCTGTGGATTTTTGATAGAATTGTTATTCCAATTTCAATTGGTGGAATGTTTGTAAGAATTGGAAATTTTTTCAATTCTGAAATTGTTGGTAATTACACGAATTCAAATTTTGGTGTAGTATTCAAAAATAATGGTGAAATTTTTCCTAGGCATCCAGCTCAACTTTATGAAGCTTTTGGATACCTTATTTTATTTATTATTTTGTGGAATATTTATTGGAAAACTGATTTGAAAAAAAATAAAGGATTCATTTTCGGTTTATTTCTAACTTGTTTGTTTTCAATAAGGATTCTAGTTGAAAATGTTAAAGAAAGTCAAGGTGGTTTTGAAGAAAGTTTAGGTATTTTATCAACCGGACAATGGCTAAGTATTCCTTTTGTAATTATCGGAATTACCTTAATGATATTTTCAAAAAAAGGAACTAATAATATTAGTTAGTTTTTTTTAAGCTCTTTCTTAAAGTATCAAACATCACAGGAGTTGCAATAAAAACTGAGGAATATGTTCCTACAATAACTCCAATAATCAGTGCAAACATAAACCCTCTAATAGATTCTCCTCCAAAAAGGAAAATTGATAGTAATACAACTAAAGTTGTGAATGAAGTATTTAATGTTCTACTTAAAGTGCTATTTAAAGCTCCATTAACAGTTCTTGTAAATTCCCAAGATTTATTAATTAACCTGAACTCCCTTATTCTATCAAACACAACAACGGTATCGTTAAGCGAATATCCAATTACAGTCAATACAGCTGCAATGAAAGCCTGATTAATCTCCATATTAAATGGCATAAAAGAATAGGTTAGTGAAAAAATCCCAAGTACTACTAAAACATCATGGAAAACTGCAGTAACTGCTCCTAATGAGTATTGCCAATCTCTAAATCTTAGTAAGATATAGAGGAAAACAACAGCTAAAGAACCAAAAATTGCTAAAAAGGAATTCTTTTTTATATCGTCAGCTATGGTAGGACCCACTTTAGAGGATCCCATGATACCAACTGATTTATCATCAGAGCCATTAACAAAATCATCATATGTAAGAGTTGATGGAAGAACACTACTTAAAGCTTCAAACATTTTTGATTGAATTTCATCATCAACCTGAGTTCCTTCAACATCAACCTTATAATTTGTAGTAATTTTCAATTGATTATCTGAACCAAAAGTTTTTGCTTCAGCATTACCCAAAACTTCAACAAGAGATGCTTGAATTTCAGTTTGATTAACATCGTTATCAAACCTTACTGTATAAGTTCTACCTCCAACAAAGTCAACACCCTGATTTAAACCATTTGTAGAAAGAGAAAATATACTTATAAAAAGCACTATACTTGAAATTATGTAAGCTACTTTTCTTTTTTGTAGAAAAGTGATTGACATATTAGTAAACAAAGACTTAGTAATTGGAGTCGAAAAATTTAAAATTTTAGATTTAGATAATCTACTATCAACTAACATTCTGGTTATAAATATTGCAGTAAATAATGAGGTGGCAATACCTATTAATAAAGTAGTTGCAAAACCTTTAATTGGACCAGATCCAAACACAAAAAGGATTAAAGCAGTAAGCCCAGTTGTAATATTTGCATCCAAAATCGATGATAATGCATTACTGAAACCATCAACTACTGATTGTTTTAGTCCCTTTCCACGATTTAATTCTTCTCTAATTCTTTCAAAAATAAGAACATTTGCGTCGACTGACATACCTATAGTAAGTACGATACCCGCTATTCCAGGTAAGGTTAAAACAGCTCCAAGACCAGCTAAAATTCCAAATATTAATACTAAATTTAATACCAAAGCAACATCAGCATATATACCAGCTCTTCCGTAGTAAAAAATCATCCAAATTAAAACAAGAATTAAAGCTATAATAAAAGAGTTTATTCCTTTCTCAATATTTTCCTTTCCAAGAGATGGCCCTACAACTTCAGATTCAATAATTTCAGCAGATGCAGGTAATTTACCAGCTCTCAAAACATTAGCTAAATCTATAGCTTCATTAAGAGTAAATTGTCCAGAAATTTCGGATCTTCCACCAGAAATTGCTCCTCTTGAGACACCTGGAGCAGAATAAACGATATCATCTAAAACAATAGCAATATTACTTTTATCATTGAAAGCTTTTCCTGTCATTTCTTCCCACTTTCGAGCTCCCTTTCCATTCATCTGCATTGAAACAGCAGGAGCACCAACTTGATCATAAGACTGACTGGCATCAACTACAACACTACCTCCTAACGGTGGTTTATTATCTCTGTTTGATTGTATTGCATACAATTCAACTACATTTGTGTTTATATCAGGCTTACCAAATAAAAAACGAGTATATCTTTTTTCAGATGGAAGAAGTCTTCTAATCTCAGGCATACTTAAATACTCTTCAATTTTCTTTTGATCCTTTTGTAGAAATTGAGCAATTACAGGCCCACCTTGATATCCTGTGCCTACAAGAAAATCAAACAAAGGATTTTTCTGAGTTGAAATTGAATCATTAGCCTCAACATCAGCTAATAAATCATCGATTTCAGAAGTTTCAATATTATTATTTTCAGAATCATTTTCCTCTAGTATATTTTTTAATGTCTCATTGGCTTGAGAAAGAAATGGTAAAAATTGATCGTTTTTTTCAGTATACCAAAACTCTAATTGAGCTGTACTTTGTAATAAGTTTTTTACTCTGGCTACGTCTTTTGCACCCGGAAGTTCAACCCTGATTCTACCAGAATTACCCAAACGTTGGATATTTGGTTGGGTTACTCCAAACTTATCAATTCTTTTTCTTAAAACTTCAAATGCAGAAACAATAGATTCATCAATTTTTCTTCTAATAATTGGTTTTACCTCAGCATCAGTCATTTCAAAATTTATCTCATCACTAAGAGATCTGTTTGCAAAAATATCAGGTGAAGCAAGAGAAGATTCACCTTTAATTAAATCAAATGCATCGAAAAAAGACTCGACATATGTGTCGTCGGATTGCTTCTGTAATTCATCAGCATCATCCAATGCTTTATTAAATACTGGATCTTTAGAATATTCAGACAATCCTTTTAGAATGTCCTTAACGGAAACTTGTAATGTTACATCAATACCACCTTTAAGGTCTAAACCTTTATTTAATTCTTTATCTTTTGCACTTTTATAGGTTGTAAATCCTAAAATGGATTCATTGGAAATAGAATCTAAATAACTATTATACTTTTCTTCTCTGAGTTCAGCATAATTTTCTTTTGAATCTGAAATTGAATTTGCAGAATATTGTATTGCTTTATCCTCAATATTAGAGGTAATAAAAGTAAATGAAATTTGGTAAACACTAACTAAAGTGAAACAAAAAGCAAAAAATTTAATTAGACCATTATTATGCATAATATTTATTTTAATTCTTATAAAAAACCGAGCAAATATAGGATTTACTTAATCATAAAACAATTCTAAGTGTAACATCAAATTGTTTAAATTTCATTAAACTTGTTTAAAGAGCAAGATTCATATTTCTAACGGCTGAGGCACTTTCAGAAAATTTAACCATTTCTTGATCATTTAAATCTAATTTGATTATCTCTTCACATCCATTTTTACCTATAATACATGGAACTCCAATACAAATATCTTTTTGGCTATACTCTCCATCCAAATAAACAGAACATGGAATTATTCTTTTTTCATCATTTAAAATAGATTTTACTAAAAATGCTACTGACGCTCCTGGTGCATACCATGCTGAAGTTCCTAGTAATTTTGTTAAAGTTGCACCTCCAACCATAGTTTTACCAGCTACATCTTGAAGCTCATCTTTAGACATTAATTCAGATATTGGTAGACCATTGTATGAAGATAACCTTGTTAAAGGAATCATTGTAGTATCCCCATGACCACCAATTACCATTCCATGAATATCATTAGCTGGTTTATTAAGAGCTAATGATAAATAAGTTTTAAATCTTGAGCTATCCAAAGCTCCACCCATACCAATTACTCTGTTTTTTGGTAAACCAGTAGATTTTAAGGTTAAGTAAGTCAT
>Ga0255773_10003909_pt1 | contig 12872 bp, 8 predicted proteins | sample 011ome_17_FD_179971 | JGI IMG/M metagenome (GOLD analysis project Ga0255773, IMG submission 179971) | Coastal salt marsh microbial communities from the Groves Creek Marsh, Skidaway Island, Georgia - 011502XT metaG (version 2) | ecosystem: Environmental > Aquatic > Marine > Intertidal zone > Salt...
AGTTGTATCAACAGTCAAACCGTCGCTGACCAGAGTACCCGTAACGTCAAGATCACCATTAGGTATGCTGACATTGCCTGTGGCGTGGTCAATCTTAAACTGAAGCGTAGAATCACTAGCATCGTCATCTAGTCTGGAAATATTAAAGTCACCAGCTTGATTTTGTAGCTGTGTGTTTAAGTCAGTTGTGTCTGTTTCAAACAACCTTAATCTTGGATTCGTAGATGAAGAAGATATGATGCTTGAAGCAATAACTTCATCGGCAGAAACATTACCCGTTACGTCGATGCCTGTAGTAGTGACTTCCAGTTTCGTGCTGCCACCTTGTTGCAGTTTTAAGGAACCAGTACCGTTGTCATTAATGATTGAGTCAGAAGCATCATGAAAAATCTGTAGGTCAGAGCCAGCACCGAAGATGGCTTTGTCGTTGTCACCGAACGTCATGTTTCCAGTAGACGCGAAGCTCGTCCCGCTGATCGCATTACCGGAGATAGCGCCACGGGTAGTCCCGCCAATCGTTACACCATCAAGTGAACCGCCAGAGATCGTGGCGTTGTTAGATACAAGCGTGTTTAGGGTAGCTGTACCAGTAGCACCGAGGGTCGTTGCTGTTATTGCCGTACCTGTAATCGAGCCGCCTGTGATTCCTACCGCCGCACCAGACTGACCGACAAAGTTGCCGTAAACCTCAATGTCGATAATGTCAGCAGTGGTTGCACCAACGCCTAACGTCACCGTGTTGTTGGCTGAAGAAACGCTGTAGTCCGTGCCTTGCACCAATCGAACACCGTTCATGTAAACCGAAACAAGCGCTGCTTGGTTAATGATCATTGTTGCTGAAGCGTTATCGGCTCCAGAGAAAACTGTCTGACCAGCAGTCGGGGTGTACTGATAATTAGTCTTCACCCCTTCCACTGTTGCCGCATCAATGACATCAGTCAAAAGTGCAGCCGTCATTCTTAATTCAACAATATCCCCCGCCGCCCAAGTGCCAGCGGAGGTATTGTCTTGTGCTCTTACGATTGTGAAAGTGTTACTAGACAACGCCGTAGCCTTAACAACTTCGCGGGTCGTATTAGTCGCCCCTTGTAGGGTTAAGTAGCAATAGTCATCAGCGCCTGACAATTGAGGAAACGAGGAAGCAGACGCAACCGTCAAGGAGGTCGCTGATGCGTTTATACCTGTGCCTATTGTCGTGCTGGCGTTGTTGGTAAACTTAACAGTCATCGTAAATTCCTATTGCTTGGCTTTACCCACATTGATGGCTACAGCCTCCAACACCGGATAGACGTACTTCGCAAGGAAGGCATCATCCCGAGGCGTTGGAGTAGCAGCACAAATTGCAGACGCGATAGTGACAACCGCAGTTACGCAATTAAATATAGTTAATATATCCATAAGGATAACCTCATAAGTAATTGATTAACTTGCAGTTACAGTCCACGTGACAACCATCGAATCACTTGCGCCCTTGTTGACCACAGCAAAGACCGTGCGGCAAAGCATTGTTTCGTTTGTAGCACCATTAAAAATACCTGCTTCAGTTATTGCTCCGCTTGATACGCCGGGGCCAAATGTCCCGACATAAGTAACATCAGCACCTGATGCAGAAGGAGTCCCCGTCAACGCGACTCGACCATCAGAGTGTTGTGCAATTAATGCAGTTTGATTCGCAGCCGCAGCGGTGTTATCTGTGCCAATCCCCATGTGGCTCATAACGGCTGTTGAATTACTCGCCATTCGGCTAGCGACGAAGTTCTTGCCTGCCGTTACAACTAAGTTGTCTATCTCTTGAACAACTTCGTCGTTAAGAGAGATCGTTAATCGACCTTTCATTTCTAAATTGCTGTCAAATTTCATAGTTTTGCTTCCTATTTATTCATTGAAGGGGCTTAAGTTAAGTTGTGCTGCGTTCATAGCAGCGTTGCTAAACAGTGCAAAGCTAAAGTTTTCAGACATTGACACTGAATCGGTGAGTCCTTTGCTGAAAAGAAGATTCTCATCATCAGCAAAGGAGAAAGTATCTGTAGGTAAGGTCTTGCTAAACCCAAACGCTTGAGAGTCAGAAAAACCAAATACGTTTGTTTTTGTGTTTGCGTAATCTTTAGCTAACGCATCTACCGTTGCCGCGTCATCCAGTGCAAAGGCATCAGTAAAAGTTCGGCTATAAGAAACGACCCGATTTAAAGACTCTAAAAGAGGAACGGCTTCGATCAGAGACTTAGCCAGTAAGGAGCTAGCCGCTTCTGCCATGCTGAACGAGTCTGACTTAGCCAAAGACGTAGCTGCTGCATGCGCCTCAGTCATCACTTGTGTGTCTGCGATTCCTTTACCTACGTCTGTGGTCTCCACCGCGTCAGAGAAACTTTGTGCGTCGGCAAACGCTCGGCTGTAAATAACAACTCTGTTTAAAGACTCTGATACATTGAAAGAGTCATCGGCGGCAGCTTTCGAGAAAGACGAAGCATAATTTTCAGTAGGAGTAACGCTGTCAGTAAAGTCTCTGTTAAATACTACGGTTCGACCGAATACGTCACCCATGCCAAAGATGTTCTGCTTGAGGGCGCTGGTCGCTTTCTGTAGAGCGTCTACCGTTGCCGCGTCATCAAGAACAAATGCGTCCGTGAAATCTCTTGAATACTGCACCGTCCGATCCAGAGACTCAGTAATGAACTGAGAATCGCTGAGACCTTTCCCAATACCAAAAGAATCGATTGCCTCTGAGACAGAAAACGTATCCGTTAAGCCTTTGCCGACGCCTATCGCTTGATCATCAGAAAACCCGAACAGGTTTACTTTGGCACTGGCAACATCTTTTATAATGGCGTCTACCGCCGTTATGTCGTCTAACGCAAAGGCATCTGTAAAGGTTCTAAAAAAGGTAATTTGAGTTAGCACAGACTCACTGAACCCGAAGGTGTCGGTGGTAGCTTTGCCAAAAGAAGAGGCATGATTGTCAGTAAAAGAGAAAGACTCAGGAGTAGCCTCAGCAAAGACACCTACCGACTCTTCATACCTTCCGAGAATCTTGTTGTAGCCAATGGCAGGCGCGTCACTAAAAGCGTATGCGTCGTAGAGCCATTTATGAGGACTGTCTGCATCTAAAAACGAAGACGCTTTAAGGTCAGCGAAACTTACGCTGGACTTTGGGGAGCTATACTCAAGAGTGACCTTTGGGTCGCGCTTTGAGGTTATGACAATCTTGCTAGGCATTAGTCAAAATCTTCTCGGACTTTGAGCTTTATAAAGTCATATACCGTTTGAATCCCTCCGCTTGAAAAAGTTACCTCTATTTCTGCTTCGAATGTACCGGACGCATCGAGCGTACCTGTCGGGAAATTCGTAATGACCTCACCAGCAGTCCCATCTCCCGTAACTGTGCAAGTCAGGGTGGTTTTTACAGTAGTACCGCCTAATTCGCGGATACGCACACGAACAGTTGCGCCTGCTAAGTTAATAGCGGCCCAAGTATCTGAATTATTTGGATCGAGCGTCTTCCCAGCAGCTGCCTGATTACTGTCTTTCAGCGATAAAGTCAGGACTGGAAGGGTATCCCCTACCACCAAGTTGAGAGTATCGGAATATGCCATATCAACACCTATTTATACATGAAGTATATTAGTAACGCTAATTGTTTTCCACCCATAAATAATTACAGTTGGTTGTAAATCGGGGTCAGTCGGTTAGGTATTGACCGCCATCCGTCACGAAACACCGTATCTATGGTCTCGGCTGTAGGGCCTAGGAGCGGGATCAAGGGGCTACGGTCCCATTCCGCGTTCTGATGCATCATTGCACCGATTGCCCACGGCCCTAAGAACCCTGCTCTATCAAACACTTCAAAGGCGTACTCGCCCCAATCCATCCTATCTGACCGAAAATAGTCCTTACCTTCTAGAGTAAAGGGCAGCAACTCAGACAATCCATACTTTGCCCACTCTCTAGCCTCCATTGAAGCCATCGCTAAGGGTAGAAATCCTACAGCGGCTAATGCAAAAACCCCTGCAACTGCTGGTAAAGACCCGCCCTCATCCCTTCTTGCTTTGGATTCGGCCATCGTGCCCTGAATAATCACTTTATAAAAAGCGTAGAAATAACCTTTCAGCTGCCAAATCAATGCAAACCTTGGATCAGAACCCCATAAAGGGCGTTCAGCGGCATTAGGACGCAATATTGAACTCTCTACGAACTTCTGCGATGCCTCTTTGACCTTAATGGCTTCAGGAGAGGTAATATCTAACTCATTGTTAAAATAAGACTTCACTTCATCTGCCGTTACCCCGAGGTCAGCAAGGTATCGCGCAGACCTTTCGCTAGGGTTGAAAGCATGTTCATGTAAGAATCGTTGAGCCATACCTGCTGCGAACTCACGGCTAAATCTGGTGAACATATCTAGTCCGATTACCTTGAAGAACTTGTCAGACCACTCCCGAGCGATTGGGTCCATATAATCCAAATCCGCTTCACTCACCCAAGCGTTCGCCATACTTTCATTGGCAACCACCCCGATATCCCGAGCAAACCTTTTCGCGCCTTCTCGGTCCCCTTTGAACTGGCTGTATAACTCTTGGAAGGCAGCTTGGAACCCACCGAAGTCCTTAAAGTTAAGAATTGGTCCCGCCAGTTCTGGTATGGACGCGATAGTGGAAAAGGGCAAAATTGTAACGAATTGTAAAAATTGCCCGTAACTATTAACTTTGCGAAGCCAAGGGGCCACTTCTTTAGTTTGATGACCTAAATAGACAGAGATTATCTTTTCAGCCAAAGCTCGATCGTTCGCATTTAACTGATTAAGCATTGGCAACAACTTGCTCTTTCCACTCTCGTCCTTGGTAGCTTTATTCCACTCTACTCGTTTAGCAATCTGACGCAGGTAGGTAGTAAGCGCGACATCTGGTTCTTTTAAGAATCCATTAGCTGCCAATACCTGCCGATCTATATTGCGAGTTAATGTTCTCGCATCAGCCCGACCCTCAGCAGGATCAAGCCCTTCTACTTCAATCTCCTGCCCATTAATTACAGACTGCTGATATTTAACTATTCGCTGTACGGCCTTACGTATTTGCTCTGGATCGCTATCTGGCTGTTCCTCCAGCAGCAGCGAGATAAAGGCATCGGGGTTGTCAGCTATCGCCGCAAGGTTCAACATCGTTGGAAAGTAGTTTTCTTGGAAATCTATCTTGAGGTCAGGGGCATATCCTGCTTGACTAGGTTCTATGTACTCTCTATGAATCTTCGCCAGAAAATCTCGTACCGCTTGAGCTTTGGTGTTACTCGGATCTAATGGCCCTTCAACAGCTGCATCTCTAACAGCCTGCTGCACCTCTGGATCATTTAGATCACCAATAGCGTCTTCAAACTCGTTCTTGAATGACCTGTACTGTGTGTAATAAGAGCGGATAAAACCCATACCAGCTTTACCAGCAGATTGAGCAGGCACATAAAACATATCAGCAAGACGGGAACTTATACTGCGTAGCTGCCCATCGGCAGTAAGAACCATGCTAAACATACCTCTATATTGGTTCAGCCCAGATCGCAGTTTTCTCTTCCACACATCAGCGCGACCCTCTACTCCGGGCTTGGCAGCGAGGCTACTTTTTATAGAAGCTACCCTTGCAGTCGCAGAAGGATTTCTCTTGTAGTCACCCTGAAGAGTCCTGCTCGCTTCTTCTTTTCTACGGGACAACGTGGTTTCGAGGTAGTTCTCAAATGCCACGTTAATTGGCTGGCCAGATTTAATTTTTTGGATAGAGGTTAGCTCTCGATACATCTTTTTGAGGGCTTCAACAAGACGTTTAAAATGCGACTCAACCATGTTTTTAGGGTTGTTAAACTCCCCTCTTGCTGCCCTAGACCACTGATCGGCATACCACTCTTCAAAAATTTCTTCCGCAGGGTAATTGTCTTCGTAGTATTTTCTCAATTCAGGATCGCGCTTCATGTCCCCTAAGAAAGCGTTGTATACTCTTTGGGTTAAAGCAGCATTCTTACCTGACAGCAAATTATCTTTCTCTTCTTGGAAAAAGGCATGTCCAAGTTCGTGGCTAATAGTAAGAGCAGCCGATAACGAATTGGGAGAATCCCCATCTGGTAGGAACCTATCATCAAAAACAATCTGATGAGCGCCTGCACTGTCATAAAAGTAGAACGCTTGTGTCTTAGAGTTGTTCGCTAACATCGCTTGAATGCGCTCGTGCGCCTTTCTTGCCAAAGGTTTGTTTTCGAACCTTCCTTGAAACTCCACTAAAGAAAGACCTTGAAGTTGGCTCAAGCCATATATCGATGCTGATTCCTTTAATGGAAGTTTCTTTATCACCCTACCAATGAGGTATGCAACCTGCTTATTAATTGCCCCTAACGGGTACGTAACACTCTGCCGTGTTGTTGCAGCAGGCTGTTCCCGTTGAGGTTTTCGGGGTGTTTTGTCTCGACCGTTCCTCGCACTTTGTACTATCGGGCGTTCAGGTCTCGGTCCAGTCGGTTTAGCAGACTGTTCACGCCGAGCATTATTTGAAGTCGGTTGCTCACCTTCAGATAGATCCATGCTGCGTGGTGGATCATATTTTCGCGGACCATCTATGCCGGGAATTGCAACTGGTTGTACCTCTGGTTCGTTACTACCAAACCGTTCGGTGTCGGACTTCCCGTCGAACCCAACCTCATCTTCATAGATAACGCCAACCGTTCCTGTTCCGGGCATTGGATCACCTTGATCATTTACTAGAACTTCTGGATCTACTACCTTTCTAACTAAGTCATTATCATTTTGTAATGGGGTTGTAGGCGCTGACTCGACATTTTTTGGCCGTAATGCTTTACCCAGCTTCACTGGATTACCTTGTTGATCTCTGCCTACAACGACATCATATATACCATCTAACTCAGCCAGCTTAGGGTATGGCGCATCAGGATTTCCCTGAGTGATTACATTCTTATAATGCCGTCTGTTTATAGAGCTTTGCTCAACTAACAAATCGACGAAATCTAGTAAATTCTTTGGCCCTGACTTTGTATTGATTTGTATTTTGTAACCTTCAATACCAAGCTCGCCTAATATGGCACTTAGAGCGCCTGCCGCATCCCCCTCAAAACTACTACCGTCACGAGTCTGGTTGAGCCGACGACCAGCATTCAAAAGATCTACCAAATTAGTACGCTTCACCTTACCGTCTGGAGTCGTCAAGGTTACATTAGACCTACGCGACATTTTACTTTGCGCAGCTCTCAAGACCTCAATTCTCAGGAACTCACCCAGCCCTACGCGACGTTCACCTTTGCCGTCTTTTACAGTAAAAGTCTCACCAAAGTTAATGATCTCAAGCTGCATTTTGCCATTTTTAGCTTTATTGAATTCCACATCTAAACCCTGAATGTGGGCATCAATCGCCGCTTGGAGCATCGAGTCGCTCATCAACCCCCAAAAACTATCCGAAAAATCCACTCTGAATTGTTCACTGAACAATTCCTCAAACTGTTTACGTAAATCTTCAGTCTTCTCGTATAAAGTATTAGGGGTGAGTCTCGGGTCATATTCGCGTTGATCGATGACCTCGCCTTCAATATCAGCATCCTGAAGCCCTACTTCTCGGGCTTCAGATTCTTGGGTTGGCTCAGCTTGCTGATTAGGATCGCTAGCTTCATCTAAATCTGATCTAACCTCGATTGTCTCATCAGGAATTGATTTGCTCGACCGTAAATCCTCATTCCTTTCCCTAAGCACATCGTCAGGTGAGCGTGTCGCCACGGTTCCACCCTCGGGTGTCAGAGCACGAGCTGCATCTACCGCTTTTTGTTCGCCTTCTTCGTTCGTCAATTCCTCCGAAACAACCCTGCCTTCGTCATCGAGAACTTGAACTACTCTGTCGCCATCTGTCGGTTTAGTGTTACTGAAACCAAGTGCTGCGGCTAAAACTGCATCGTCAGCTTTGCCTTCAATTACCGACACAACAACTTCTGCATCTGGGGATATAATCGTGCCGCGTCCGGGGATATAAGCGGTGTATACTTTTTGTCCCTTATGGGTAGTTTCTTTTACGCCCGTAGTAGCGTTGCCATAAGGATTCTCACCTTCTACCCATACTGCATTTTTGCTACTACTTGGATCGACCATTGCGTCAAGTTGAGCATCAATAGTCGCTTGTGATTCTGGCGCAGAGTAAGTTGTATCAGTCCCAAAAGCGGTTTGATCTGCGGCCCTGTTAACCTTGAAGTCCCGAGCAGCGTCCACCAGTTGATTTGCCCGATCAAAGATTTCTCTTGGCGCTCCTTTTAAAGCTCGGACACCGCCTGCACCCGCACCACCTAACGCTCCTCCTCCAAAGAAAGAAGCGAAAGCTGTTTCTGCTAACCGTAACTTCGCATCTTCTGAAGTAAAGGTTTCGTCTAAGTCCATTCTGTTAGCAACACTAATACCTTCTTGCAAAAGCTCAGTGCCTGTTTGCACTACAGCCTGTTCTCCCGAACCTTTTAAAAAGCTACTAGCGACCTGCCCGTAGAAAGAACTGCTGTCACCTTTGGATCTATCTTTTGCAACCCTACCAAGCATTTTGGCGAAGGCTATTTCCCCGCCAACACCGATAGCTGCTTGGGGTGCAGCTAGAGCCGCTGCTCTAAATGCTTGGATCGGATCTAAATCTTTGCCTGCTTCAACTGCTTCGGAGAAGTTTGACCCCGCAATTGGCACGTACTCGCCAAAAGCTGCACCGCCTATGGCACCACGTTTTGCTATCTCAAAAGCTCCTTGCGCGAGGGCTTGTTCCGCTTCTGTTGCAAGCCCTTTTTGAGTCTTCTCGACGCTTTCTCTTACCATCTTTTCTGCTAGTTTCTTTCCAGCAGTACGGACACCAACCTTTGCTGCTACTGCGCCGACTGCACCAATTCCCGCACTTCCTATGCTACTAGCAACAAATGGGACTAACTGCCCAGTACCTTTCGCTACCTGTTCGAAAAACCCTCCAATTGTTGGTTCGTCTAAAAACTCCTCGAACGTACCTGTAGCCGCCAACAACTGTCCGCTCTGGGCTTGGCTCTGTTGTGCTTCTGCAATATTCGATCGTGCAGCGGCTTCATCACCGCCTGCGGTATTAGCAAGCGCTTTAAAGTAATCAAGATCAGAATCTAAACCTATAGCTCCAGCTTTGACGCTCCGAGAAAAGGTCTCGCCAATGTTGGAAGGGGCTGTGACTATCGAGCTAGGGTCTACACTTTGTTGACGAGTATTGTCTGGGGCAACATCCGCTTGTGATGCTACCTTCGCTGCATTTTGGTAAAACTCGTCCAGTACAGACATATTAATTACCAGCTGGCGCTAAACTCGCAAGCTCGTCTGCGGTGGCACCATTTGCTTTGAGCCGCAGGTATTTTTCAAGATATGCGTAGGTGTCGGCATCCGCTAAAACGGCTCGCAACTTACTAGCAGGAACTGCTTCATCCATGTAGCCCCCGCGTGGGTCTACAATCTTGAACTCTTTAATAGTAGTACCACCACTAGCATATACAGGTTCTATTCTATTAAAGAAACTGTCATTGCCTTGGATGAACTCTTGATCATCTTGTACTCCGAACGTATCCTTAACGCCTTCCAAAATGCCCCCTGCGTCATCAGAAGACAACCCCATGATCACGGCGCTTATGCCGCTGTTAAACACAAGCTGTTTTTGCCGTCTTGTAGCTGCATTTACTTCGGTAGTGAAGTCAGCCTTAGCTTTATTTAGCGCCCCGCCCGGCTTGCTTAGATTCCGCAGTTTTTGGATATCTACACTTACATTACCACTCTCATCGGTTACTGCTGCACTTAAAGCCGTACCAAGGTCAGAACGCATCGTCTTGGCGCTTTCCGCAAACTCACGCTGATCCCCAACAGCTGATCTGGTCTCGCTCATCCTGCTAGTCTGAGCATTCATGGACGAAGTATTCGCATTCTGTTGCGCTACTCGCGCTGCATCTAAGTCTTTGGATGAATAACTTGCTACGCCGGTCTCTACAATATTCTGCATTTCGGAGCGGATATTCTCCCTTGCCTGTTCATTCGGGGTGAACAGTCTCAACGCAGCGTAGGCTAGTAACCGATCTTTTCTGTTTAATTTTTGAAGATCAGAAATCTTCTTGATTTCCTCTTCCTGCATTTTTTGTGCGATGGCTTGGGCATCGCTTTCAGAAACTTGTATCTCGCCTGAATCAACCGCCGCATCGATTTCATCGACTGTAGTAGTATCTGTAATGGCTGCTGCTGCTTTAGGCGCAGCTTGTGTAATAACGGGGGCCGGTTCTTCTTTAGGAGACAATTGAGCTTCCAGATCGTCTATCTTTTTCTGCACGACGGCTTTGGCGCGAGCACCACCTCGCCCAACAGGGATTCTATCTTTTCGCAGTTTTAATGCGTCAATCTCTTCTTGTATTGCGGCCTGATCAGGATCTGGTTTTTTAGTTGCAGATGTAGGAGAAGGTGCAGCAGGCTTGCCTTCAAGCGCATCAATCTCTGCTTGTATCTCGCGCCGTGGTCGATCTGATCCCGGCCCAGTTAACTTGCCCATACGTTCTTTTAATGCCGCGATTTGTTCTTGTTTGGCATCACTGGCAGGTGCAGGTGCAGGTGCAGGCTTACCAGTTACTTCACTCACTATCTGCGCTTTTTCTTCAGGAGAAGCCTCAGAGAGCACCCCGGCTAACTGCCGTCTTGCACCGATACCTGCCCTTTGTTCAGCAAGGTTCAAGGCTTCCATCTCTAGTCCTACCAGCCTTATATCTTCAACATAAACGTTGAATTGACTCCGGCTTTCATCATCTAAATTAGCTATTACACTTCTTCGGTAATAATCGTTAGCGATATTTGTCAGCCGACCCGGTTCAAAAACAATAACATTCGACTCAGGATCAGATGACCCATCTTCTGTGACTGCCCCTCTCTCGCCATTGGCATTAGTTGTTTCTATTACAAAACCGCCATTGTCTTGCTGTCTTATATTCGTAGCGGTTACGCCTTCACCTAACTCGCCGCTGTTGTTAATAATGTCTATACCAATCCGTCGAACTGACTGGTCGTTGTTTTCCAAACCGTTCCGAAAGGTATCAATATTGATTCTTGTTTTGTTATTGGGGTCTAAAAGATCAGCAGTTTGTAATCTGTTGACCATCCCACTAGCAGCATCGGCGCTTGTGGTTCGATCAAATTCTGCCTGCTGTCTCGCATTCTGATCTGTTGCGATCTTACGAGCAGACTGATAATCCGCAAACCGCCCTGCGCCTGCTGTACCTTGGAAAAAACCTTGTAGTAGAGACATACTATTACCTATATGAAAGCAAGAATCGCGGCTGACGCTAGCCCACCGACTGTTTGATATGTCTGCGCTCTCGACTGAGCTTTAGCATTTCGAAAAGCCTGTTGTCTTGCGCTAGCGTCTGCTGCGGCTGAACCGAGCTGATTTTGCGAAGCCCTGTTTACCCCTTGACCAATATTTATAAGATCCGAAAGTAAGGCGGTATTAGCTTCTTTCTGTGCAATCCGGGCATCATTTATGGCTTGAATACTACCCAGCGTATTCGCTAGGCCCGTTGTTCTCTGCATCTGCTGTTGTTGGGCGGGGGTTAAGGCAGCGCCATAGCGAGATATATTTCTCTGAGCAACGCCTTGTGCAAGTTCACCTGATAAAACAGAATCATCACGGGCAGCATCAATCAAGCTAGTGTCATTTTGTGCCTGCTCTATTAATCCCTCTTCAAAGTCTCGGTAATTGGCTACGTAATCGTTGTATTCGTCTCTCGTGATCTGTGCATAAGCTGCTTCAGGGTCAGCCACATTTTGTAGCGTGTTGGAGCTACCATAGTTCATGGCATTCTCACGAGCTTCTCTTAACTGCTCCTCCGTTATACCTAAAATAGATGACGATTTATTTTGCATCACAGGTTTTCCGTCGCGCTTAATAGTCATTACACAGACCCTCCCCCTGTTTGACGCATTGCATCAAAGAAATTAGTAATCCCTGTTTTTCCTTTTTCATCTGCGTACTTATAAACCGCAGCTCCAGCAATTTGACCAAGCGCCCCCGTTCGAGCAGATCTGACAGTTTGATTAGCTTGTGCTCTACTTAACGCATCTGAGGTAGCCATCCTGCTTGCTTGAGCCATACCAGTCTGAGAATCAGCAGCCTGCCCTCTTGCTGTACCCAATACATTAGTTCTCATTTGGTTCTGAATTTTCTTACCGCTTGTATTGGCGATACCAAGCTGTCCACTCAATGCTTGAGACATGTCGCCAGCAGAGCCTACCGACTGAGTTTGTTGATAACTGGGGCCACTTAGAGTCTGCATCGTGTCAGCATTAGCTCTGGCTCGTAGCGTTTGGCTAGGATCTTCCTGCATAGACTTATCACGCATTTCTTGCAAAAGAGGGTCGTAGCGTTCTTTGAAATACTTATATTCTGCCATTGCTACGGAGGCCGAGGCTTTTTCCGCATCAGACGCTTGGTATTCAGACTGCTTTGGACTACTACCCATTACACATCCCTCGTATAAACAATGTGGTCTAACAACCACCCGTCGTTTTCTAAATAGTCGATCATTTGCCTAACTGCTGATCTGACTTCCATCTTCTGCAACCCCGCCTTCCTTGCCTGTTTCTCAAAAAAAGGTAGGTAGTACGCTGCTTTCTTTTCTCCTCGATCTCTTACCCAAGCGAGCCAGACCAAAAGTGTTCTGTCTTCCGTAAACCGATCTACCTCTACTGTTGTAACTACGAAACCTTCGCTGGTAATCCATAACATGGCCTGTCCGTTGACGCAGGCCGCGTATACATCCTCTTGCCTGAAAGTGAGCTGGGGAGTCCCTTCTAGGATCTCCCTCACGCCCTTTGATACCCAGTCCCACTCTTTGCG
>Ga0255773_10003917_pt1 | contig 12852 bp, 10 predicted proteins | sample 011ome_17_FD_179971 | JGI IMG/M metagenome (GOLD analysis project Ga0255773, IMG submission 179971) | Coastal salt marsh microbial communities from the Groves Creek Marsh, Skidaway Island, Georgia - 011502XT metaG (version 2) | ecosystem: Environmental > Aquatic > Marine > Intertidal zone >...
GTGTAAACTTAGACGAGGAGGCTGCAAATTTACTTAAGTATCAGCAAGCTTACCAAGCTTCGGCACGAATATTGCAAACTGCTAAAGAATTATTTCAAACATTAATTGAGGTTGTTTAATCCTATTTAAGAGATTTTTTTATGCAGATTAGTAGTAAATTATTTAACCAACAACAAGTGAACCAATTTTCTGAGATCAATTCTGAACTCCAGAGCCTCCAGGGTAAGATATCTAGTGGTAAAAATATTTTAGTGGCTTCAGATGACCCGGTAAGGTCAGTAGAATTATCTGGAATGAAAGTAGTAAAAGAACAAATTGACCAATATATAAAAAATGTTGATACCTCAGACTCTCGAATGAAAAACATAGATGTCAACTTAGAAAACTTAACCAGCTTAATGGTCAGAGCTAATGAGTTAATGATACAAGCCTCAAGTGACGTTTTAGGAGCGTCAGATAGGGAAGCTATTGCCATAGAAATGGATCAACTGAAAGAACAAGCTTTTGGTTTGGCAAATCAACAAGATTCAAGTGGTGTATTTCTTTTCAGCGGTTATAAATCTAAAGTTCAGCCTTTTATAAAAGATATATCTGGAAACATCAATTATAGAGGTGATAGGGGAGTTACCTCGTTAGCAGTGTCAGAGAGTATGGTTGTTGAAACTAACTTAGATGGTGGTTCTTTATTCCAAAACATTAAAGTAGGAAGTAATAAACCAATTTCTATGTTTACTCTTTTTGAAAATATGTCAAATTCAATTAGAACTGCAGCTCAAGCAGTATATGCTTTAGAAGCTCCAACTAGTGCTGAAATAGAAATCACAAACAATAATTATGGAAATTGGTCCTTTGATATTACAGGTAATGACGGAACAGCATCTATTTCATCTGAATTAATTGGTGACGATCCTATCGATATTATTACCAAAATAAATTTAGCTGATATAGGAATAACAGCATCATTTTCAGAAAATGAAGGAAAGATAAAACTTGTTAGTAATCAAGAAGGATTGATCAAGATAGAAAATCTTGAAATTGAGGGTATAGATAATGCTCAAAAATCTCCCACATCTTTTATCACTTTGAATGCAACTGACTCTACAGGAAGTCCAATAGGAAGGTCTCAGACTTTATATGATGCAAATCAACTGACTTCTTCTCAACTAAACAATATTTCGGAAACTCAAGTTCATATTGCAAATTTCAGAGGTAAGGTAGGAGCTAGACTAAATTTACTAGAAAGGCAAAAGGAAACACTCAACGAAAGAGATATCGCTATACAAAAAGATATGAGTAAAATTGGGGACGCTGATCTTGCCAAGCTTGTTACTGAGATGCAATCTATGATGACTAGTTTGCAGGCAAGTCAACAAGCATTTGTAAAAATATCTAATTTAAACTTATTTGAGTTTATAAGATAGATTTTTTAGAGATCTGAAAAATTTACATCTTGTGTAAAAAGTTCACCTAACCAATCTATATCTTCAACATCAGTGATTACCCACCCAGGTGGGGCTTTTTCGAAAACTTCATTTTTTATACTAAAAGTAGCAGCTCTAAAATTTTTCAAAGACTGCTTAAAGTTATATTCTTTTGTTTTGTTTCCATCAAGTTCACTTGAGAACATACTTTTAATTTTTCTAGGGTTTCCGTTTACCGCAAAACAGGTTCTATGAAAAATATAATCATTGATATAATTAACAGACTCTTCTCCCGCATTTACCTCTGATAAAAAACCTAATATTGCTTCTGCTGTTTCGGAGATCTCTTCAAATTTGACCTCATCATAACGCTCTGATAACCCAGAAGCGAATTTTTTGGCAATCATATTTATGCTATTATTTGATGATAAAAAATCTGATGCTGTTTTTGCAACACATATTTGGAAAACCCACTCAGGACAAAAATTAGGCATTTAATTATTTCTGTTCAGTTAAAATTAACAGTTTATTACAATAAATACTTAATTTCAATTAGTATAATTTCATATTAATTATACAGATTTACTTATTTCTACCCAAGCCTCAAATATATCAGTTATCACTAATATGGAAGACTCTAAACCCTCAGTTGTCTGCTCTTTGTAACATTTAATTATTTCAGTTCTACAATAATTATAAAGATCGTTCAGATTACCTGCAATAGGCTGTCCGTTCTCAAAATCTAGACTTGACTGCAGTACCATAATTGATGCTAGAGATTGGCTAAAGGCTCTAGATTTTATGCTTGATACTTTGGGACCTTCTTTTAAAGCGATTGATAAAGTTTTCATGTTTGATAGTAGTTCGTTCAACACAATTTTGACGAACTCATGAGGATCCTCTTTTCCAAGTTTTGATTGAATATCAACAGTTTTATATTCCTTCATCATTGCATGAAAATTCATTATACGCTCCTTTAATTAGGTTCATATATACTAACGACATCAATAAAAAAGGTTTAGAGAGATCGTATTAAATTATTTTTTTTCTATATTTTTTATTTGATTGGAAAGCTTAATATAGGCATCGAGAATATCGTTTTCTGATATAATCCCTAGCATTGTATTATTATAACTATCCACGACAGGAATACTCTCTCCAACAAAGTTTGAAAGTTTTTCAATTGTATCTAAAATATTATCATTTGGGCTTAGTGTAATATATTTTTTTTCTCTTAATAAAAATGCCTTTTGAGACTTTGAATTTATAAGATTAATTAGATTAATCTTTCCTAAATGATTTTTATCATTATCTACGAAATAACCCTCTGTTGTCTTATTTTTTTGTAGAATTTTTATAGCAGCATCTGTTGTTATTTCTTTGTGAAGCATGCTATAATTTTGATCAATATAATTTAAAACTTTAGTCTGACTTAATAGGATGTGTTCTCTTCCTTCATCAATTAATATTTTTCTATTTTTTAGTTGGACATCAAAGAAACTTGACCCAAATGAAAGATAGGTAATTAAATTACATATACCTATGGGAAGCATGGCAACGATAGCGTAATTGTAAGAGCCGGTTAACTCTAAAACAAGAATGATAGCGGTAATAGGAGCACCAATTACTGAACTTGAGACAGCAGCCATTCCGCTAACCGCAAAGATAGAGAGTAAGTTAAGATCATCACCTAGAAGCGGGACGTTATAAATTAAAGCTCCTGTTGCGGCACCAACAAATAATGCTGGAGAGAAAATTCCTCCAAATAAACCAAATCCAACACATGAAGAGGTTAATAATATTTTAATAATGAGTATGAATAGTAAGAATAAGAAACTATTTTCAAGAGTAATAAAACTCATAATGCCGCTTGACCCTAATCCAATGACAATGGGTAAAAAAATACCAAATAGTCCGCAAAGTATGCCAGGAATAATAGGTTTATAATGAGCTGCTATATTTATTTTAGAAGATAATACTCCTGAATATAATAATGATTTCATAAAAAAAAGAGCAGCAAAGGCTGAAATGATGCCTATCACTATTAAGCCTGGAATAGAACTCATCAATCCAAAGTTATTTTCTTCAAACCTAAGTGGATATGTTACCATGTCTAATTCTACAGCTAAAAAATTAGCGGAGACAGACGACAAGGCAATCGCAGCTACACCTTTTTTAGAAAAATGTCTGATTATAACTTCATGAGCAAAAAGTATTCCTGCCAAAGGGGCACCAAAAGCAGCAGAAATAGCAGCTGCCACACCACTACCTATAATTATGTCGTGTGGTATTTTGGGGATAAATTTTTGCCTTCTCATAAAGGCTGCAAAAGTACCTCCAAAATGGACTAGTGGGCCATAAATACCAACAGAAGCTCCACCACCAATTGAAATCAGAGAGGTTAATGTAGATAGGAAACCTTTTCGAACGTCTAATTGACCATCAATTTGGTGAGCGGCGTATATAGTGTCTGCTGGTCCGTGGAAGCGGTCTATTTTTTGATACTTTATTAATAAGCCAATCAAGAGGGCGGCTAATATACCAATTATTAGAGGAACAAAATTATATTGTTGGTCAAGTAAAACAAAATTAAGAAAATCATAAGGTACATCTGATCTTAATAATTCAAAGACTTTTTTGCCTGAGTACATAAAAATTTGTGCTACACAGGAAACAATTAAACCTGTAAATATAGCTACAAATACAAGAGCTACATTTGATGTTATTAAGTTAAACAGCTGATTTTTAACTTTAATCATTATTTATCATACCAATTTCAACAAAAAAACAAAACTATAAAGTTGGGCATTAAATTTGCATATAAACTGACGTAAATACTAATAATGAATTTATTAAAAAGTTTATAATATGGCAGTAGATTATTTAAGCGCAATCAATCAAGGTGGTAGTGGACTTAATATAACTCAAATTGTTGACAGTCTTGTTGAGGCTGAAACAGCTCCAGAAAAAGATAAGATTAATGAAGATGTTGATACTAAAAATTTAGAAATATCTTCCCTTGGGACTGTTGCAAGTGAATTAGGTTCATTAAAAACAAGTATTTCCTCTTTATCTAATAAAACAAAATTATCTACTTCAAGTGCTAGTAGTTTAAATACAATTTCAGTTTCAAATCCATCTATAGCCCAAGCATTTAGCTCTGATATAACTGTATCAACATTAGCTACGCCCCAGACACTAGAGTTTGCAGGTTTTACTTCTACATCACAGAGCATAGGAAGTGGAACGATAACTATTGATTTCGGCAATTGGATTACTAATGGTACGGCTACTGATTATGACTCCTTATTTGATAACACAACCACAGTCACCGCATCGACTTCCTTAGGAACTCCTATCACGCACTCTAATTTAGGAGGAGTAATTAGGATTCAAACTGAGCCAGGTGGTGATCAGTCGTCTACTGTATTTACAATTGTTGGAAAAGATATGGCTGGCAATACTATTACAGAAAATGTTACTGGAGGTGGTGACGGTGCAAGTGTAACTACTACAAATGTTTTTAAATCTGTCACAAGCATAACTCCTGGTTCTACTGTAGGGACAGGAAATGTCAAAATTGGTCATGTTGAGGCAGATTTTGGAATTAACACAGCCAGTACAACTTCTACTTTGACAATAGGTTCTGATGCTGACACATTAACCAATATAGTTGCAAAATTAGATAGTATTTCTGGAATTAACGCCAATGTTATTAATAAGGGTGATGGTACCTACTCTCTTGTTGTAAGAACTGACACAGGTGTTAATAATGCCATTAGAATGACAGTTTCTGAGGACTCCGACAATACTGGCTTATCAGTTTTAGATACAAATTCTGATAATTCTAGTCATCAGAAAACAGCAGCCACAGACGCAACATTAATTGTAGATGGCGTAACTATTAATAGATCTTCTAATACTATTACAGATTTATTTGATGGATATGAATTCAATGTTACTGCTACTACTACAAGTAATTTTAGGGTGTCTTCTGAAATAGATAAGGTAACGGCTTTAGAAGCTTTAAAAGAATTTGTAACATTACTAAACAATTCCAGGATAACTTTAAATGAATTGACTAAACAAGGTTCACAAAATGTAGAAGCAGGCCCTTTATCTAAGAACATAGTTGTAAAAAATATTGTTAAAAATATTAATAATATCTTAACTGGCCCGATTGTGGGGTATGAAAGTGATAGTTTATATCTCTCTGAATTAGGTGTTAGAACTCAAAATGATGGACAATTAACTATAAACGAAAAAATCTTCAACTCACAATTAGACGCTGATGCAACGGTATTCGATGCAATTTTTACCTCTTTGTTTTCCTCAAATTCTTCCAATTTAAAGGTAGAAGGTTCAAATGTTTCGTCAAACCCAACCCCGGGAACATATTCATATACTAATGATGGCAGCACTGTTACATTAAATGGAGTTGAAATGATATCCCATACTGACAGTTCTGGTAATACTTATTATGTTTCTACAGCAACAGACACAAGTGGTATTAAAATCACTGAAACAGAAACTGTGTCAAGTGCATCTGTTTATTTTGGAAAAAGTGTAATTCAACAACTTTCAGAATACATAGAAGCGAGCCTCTCAACCCAAGGTAGTTTAACAAAATCAGAAACTACTGCTAATAACGACTTAATTGATTTAAGGTTGGACTTGTCAAGCTTGGATGAAAAAGTAGAAACATTAACAGACAGATATAAAAAACAATTTTCAGCAATGGAGGCCATTGTAACAAGTTTAAAATCAACAGGAGATTATTTAACGAATATGATGGATGCTTGGAAAAATGAAAAATAATTTATAAAAATAAATATTTAAAAAATAAAAAACCACTCAAAATTGAGTGGTTTTTTTTAACTTATATTTTACTTATTATCCTTGTAAAAGTGCTAATAAGTTTTGTTTAGAAGCATTTGCCTGAGCTAACATTGAAGTGGCTGCTTGAGACAAGATTTGAGATTTTGTTAAATTACTTGTTTCAGCTGCAAAGTCTGCGTCTTCAATTCTAGATCTTGCTGCATCTGTATTTGTTTGAAGGGTAGTTAAGTTATTGATAACAGCATCAATACGGTTTTCATACGCACCAAAGCTAGCGCGGAACGTAGACACTTTTTCTATAGCCGTATCAATTGAACTTATAGAAGCAGTAGCTTGAGCCTCAGTTAATACTGCCAAACCTTTAACAGTTGTAGAAGCATCTTCACTCTGAGCCATTAGTCCAAGCTTATCAAGTCCTGTGTGCGCATCAGTTTCACCATCTTCTATAACAATTGTACTTCCATCATTTGATGTAAGAGTTAATGTGCCATAAGCAGTGAAATTAGATCCAGTAAGTGAGAAGTCTTCACCATTAGCAGATTGAGGGGCAGTAAACAATGTAGCTGCAGCTGTACTTGTAACTACAATATTTTGTCCTGAGTTTGAACTCAATACTAATAAACCGTCTGAATCCATGGATGCAACAACATCTGACTGTCCAGTTAGAGTAGTATTTATTGTACTAACTACGGTTGAAACAGATGTTTGTGCACTTATATTGACAGTAATACCATTGATTGTCATGTCAGTAGCAGAAGCTATTTGAGCAGGTGTAACAGCAGCTTTAACATATGTTGTGGCGGTAGCTGTAACACCAGCATTTGCATTGTTTATGGCTAAGGCTTTATCAGCTGCTGACGCAGAGGCAGAGTCACCTATTGCTACTCCATTAATAGTTATATTATCGCTGGCAGCAATAGCGCTTGAAGTAACAACAGTTGATGAAACAGTTGTACCATTAATTTCATTAAATCCAATTAATGCTAGGTCTGATTGTTCACCAGCTGCAGCTGAACCATAACCATTCTCCACAGATCCTGCCTCAATTTTAACGTCAGACCCATCAATGTTGGATATACTTACATAACCACCATATACATCATCTGTCATACCTATTTCAGCACCGCCATTGGCTATAACAATTTCGTCTCCGTCTGTATTTTCAAAAACAATTTTTTCTCCATCTAATGATGCTGTTAATCCAGACACATTATCGTTAACCGCCTTAACGAAATCAGCGCGGCTAGTGCTTGAGTCAACATTGATAGTTACATCATTAATGTCTATAGTTCCAGTTAAGGCAAAAGTTCCATTACCAACAACTTTGTTAAAAGCAGTTGCTGTTGCACCGTGAATATGACTATTAGAATTAATGATTTGGGCAACTGTGTTTGCTACTTTACCACCATTACCGCTGTTATCGGCATCACCAAATCCAGTTGCATCTAAACGACCATCCGCACTAAAAGATGTTGTGCTGTCAACATCCACATCAGCTGCAGAAAAACTTTCGCCATTAATTTTAATGTCTGATGCAACAATATCAGCACTGATTGCTTCTAAACGTCTAGAAGTTATACTTGCAGTTGACACTGAAGAACCTAAGCCTAGAGATGAAACTGTTGCGTTTTCAAGTCCTACTTTTAAGCTATCACTTCCATTAGCACCAATTTGGAAAGCTAAAGAAGATTTTGATCCGTCTAAAAGTTTATTGCCATTGAAATTAGTATTCGATGCAATTGACTCAATCTCAGCAGAAAGTTGATCTACTTCAGCCTGTATTTGAGTTCTATCAGACGAATTAAGTGTACTATTTCCAGCTTGAACTGAAAGTTCTCTCATTCTTTGAAGCATGTTTTCTATTTCGCCGAGTGCACCCTGGGCTGTTTGTGTTAAGGAAATTGCGTCATTAGAGTTTCTAATTGCTACTCCTAAGCTTCTAACCTGTGCTTCCATTTTAGATGCAATAGCTGAACCAGCTGCATCATCTGATGCTGAATTAATCCTTAATCCAGATGCTAATCTCTCTAGAGCTTGATCTAGGGATTTAGCATTTTTATCCATATTATTTTGGGCAATTAAAGCGCCCATGTTTGTATTTATAGATGACATTGTCTACTCCTAAGTTTAACATAAATAATAGTTCGTATTTATGTACGACTAAGGAAAAAAAAGTTTAGAAATTTTTATTTAATCTTTCAATTATGATAAACTAAAGAATAATAGTTCTTTTACAATAACTATTATTATTCATGTATACAGGTTATATATTAACCCAAATAATATAAATCAAAATTTAAGACTGAGCGATATATATTTAATAATTAACGCAATAACTCTAAAACAGTTTGCATAGATTTACTAGCTTGGGCAATCATGGCAGTTGCAGATGATTGTAAAATCTGTGCTCTGGTCAGGTTCGCTGACTCTAAAGCAAAATCGGCATCAACTATTCTTCCTCTAGAAGCTGTAGTGTTCATTGCAACATTTGACAGATTATCAACAGCCTTCTCCATTCTACTCATAATGGCACCAAGTTTTGCCCTTTCAAGATTAATTCTGTCCATGGCTTTATCAAGTACTGTAAGAGAGTCTGTAGATTTTTGTCTTGTTAAAACGCTCATTGTAGATAATTTATTTAATGTAGCCGCTCCAGGATTGGTAGTGAATAGACCTTTAGTTATATCACCATTAACGGTAAACTGTTTACTTGAAGCCATGGTTACTTGGCCAGTAACAATTGCAGAGTCATGATTACCACTTAGGTGATTTTTATCAAATAAGTCAGCTTGATAACCAGCAGTTGTTAAATCTTCACTCATTCCAGTGATTTTAAAAACACGATCTGTACCTACCACTATTGCATCAGAATTAGCCATAGCTGTCTCAACAGCTGTGTTAATTACTATTGTAGTGCCATCGGTAATACTTGATATAGTTGTACCTGGTGCTATACCGACGCCTGTAACCAAGTCACCAGCTGCCATCCCTGTTGAATCAGCGACAGTTAATGTGGTGTCACCTACAGCGGCTGCACCTCCCAATGTCGTGGCAACAGCATCAGTAGCCGTTTCTAGATCAAAATCAATATCGGCTATCTTAATGTCGTAGCCTTCAGGCTGAGTTAAATACAAATAAGAAAAATCTGTTGCTAATACTGCTTCTACTCCAGTTTGAGCTGTGTAGGCGTTAATACTATCTCTTAATTCTGTAAAATTAGAAGCACTTGTGGTACTTCCTAAATTAACTGAACTTGAAATTGTAACTGCAGAACTGTTAGACCCATATAGGTCAAAAGAAACACTAACAACGCCAGTATTTCCAGAAGAAGCTAAACCTTCAAATTTTAATTGTGTTGATGCGCTTGCATCTACACCTGTGCTTTCGAAAACATTATTTATACTTTTTGCAATATCTCTAGCTGTTTCACCAGCATTGACAGTGACATTTGCCGATCCTAATTGACCTGAAATAGTCATTGTATCAGCTTCAACATGATTAGCAACTGAAGCGCTTGCCACAAGTTTAGCGCCCGTAGATAAATCAAAATCTGTACTGTCTACATCACTAGTTTGTTGGTAAGAGCCTAACTGGTCGATTCTCATAGATCCCACAGACACAGACGCAGATTCACCTTTTTTTATACCAATTTGAAAAGTCCTACTCGCAAATGAACCATCAAGAACATTGATCTCATTAAATGTAGTGTCTCTTGTAACCCTATCAAATTCTGACAATAATTGACTAACTTCAGTTTGAATATAATTTCTTTCAGTTGCACTCATTACATCTGAAGCTGACTGTATTGCTAATTCCCTAATTCTCTGAAGTACACTTGACGCTTCACCTAAAGCTCCTTCAGAAACTTGAGCCATTGAAATAACATCACCTGCGTTTCTTATAGATTGTTCAATACCTTTAATATTTGCAGACATTCTATCTGAAATTGCCGCACCAGATGCGTCATCGCCTGCATTCGTTATTCTAAGGCCTGTTGACAACCTCTGCATTGAGGTTTCCATATCTCTGTCAGTTTTCCTAGAAGCATTTACTGCGTACAATGCACTTGTATTAGAGTTAATTGATGGCATTTTTAATTCTCCTTAATTCGGAGAAATTCTGCAATCATTATGCCAAATTTAAAAAAAAATAGCTACCAAGCATAATATTAAAAATTATATATATATTTCAATGACTTATATTTATAGCAAACTCTTTTAATTGTATGTAAAATATGTCAATTATCTGAGAAATGTCCTATGTTTATCGATTTTTTATATCTTTTTGACGTCAAAAATATGTATTTATTAAATTAATTATTGATTATTCGTCTTACATTTAAGATTACAGGTGAATTATAATCAATATTCTCTTTAAGAATTTAGTTATATTTCACAATAGTTAAGAATTGTTATATTATATAGTAAATATTATCAGTTAGATATTTTTATATAACAAGGTCTACGTTATTTTTAATTTGCTTGAGGAATGTAGGTGCAACGCTTGTCATCTGATATTTAGTTGCCGCTTCGTTAAATCTATATATTGGAGACATGTTAGATCTTGATTTAAGAAAGCTTTCTGTTAATGAACCAGTAGAGGGTGCAAGTTTAGGCACATATATTTGTCTTAGATTTGAATTTTTTAAGTTATTCTCAATATTTTTATTAGTTTGAGTTTCCGCCACCCTAATTAAACCGTTTGGCATGCTGTTTGCAACTCTGTCACTCATATTGATATTATGAGTATTAATAGAATACTGATTATGATTATTAATGGGATAAGTATTAGTAACTAACATTACTATATTATATAAATATTTTTAAATTTTTGCAAGTTTGAGTGATATGACAACGAATTCTAGTGTTTTAGATGTATATAAGAAGGTAGTTAAATCAGGTGATTTACAAAAAAACCCTTATGAAGTTGTAAAATTAATTCTTCAGGAATTAAGTAGGACAATGCAAATTTTAAGTGAGGACATTGAAAAGAAAAAACAGTTAGATGTTCAAAAACAAAGTAGTAACTTGCTATCATTACAAAAATCGATTTCAAAAAATGTAACGAGATCTCTTACTACTATCTATAGTCTTCAAACAAGTTTAGATTTTGACAAAGGTGGGAAAATTGCAACTGGTTTATTCCAGCTTTATGAATATTGCCGCGTCCAAATTATTTCTGGATTTACTAAATCCGTTAATGACGGCATTATAAAAGCAAAAAAAGCGTTAGACCAGATAATATCTGCTTGGAACAATATGCAAGCAAAGAATTCTTAAAAATGTCAGTACAGCAATATCTTAAAGATGCTAATCAGTTAAATGAAATTGAAAATCTTTCAAAACAAATATCAGATCTTATAAGCTTGGGCAATTATAGCCAGATTGCAGATTTAGATAGAATTCGTTTGGAACTTATAAAAAACTTTAATGATAAGAGTAATACAGATTTTCAAAACTTAGTTAAAAAATTAAGCTTAAAAAACACAGAGAATATTATACAAATTGAGTCTAAACTCCTTTCGCTAAAGGATGAAAAATCAAAATTCATTAAAAGATTTAAGGCTTATAATTATTAATTTAATTAGTAATCTTTACTAATTGAGTATTTCTTCATTTTTTCTATCAGCGTAGTCCTTCTTAGCTTTAGCTTGTCTGCAGCAGCGGCTATTTTATTATCTGTTTTGACTAAGGCTTCTTCAATGAGAACTATTTCTACATCTTGTAAATGTCTCCTTAAGTCAATTTCATCATAAAAAGAAAACCAATTTTTATAATTTTTAGGGTGAGGTAAGTAATCTTCTGGTTTACTTATTATCTCATTATCGTCTAATTCATCAATTCCGCTTAAATCTGAAGTCATTTCCCATAATGCGTCTTGCTCTTCAGCAATTGTTGGGACCTTTAGCCTAAGTAAATTTTCATAAACATTGGTACCTGTAATTTCTTTTCCAGGGAAAATTATACAAGCTCTTTCAATGACATTTTTTAATTCACGGACATTTCCTGGCCAGTTATGTTTGCATAGTGCTGTTACAGCATCAGGAGAAAAAAATGGTTCGGATGACTTATCAACATTCATTTTTTTTAAGAGCGTTTGTTGTAGGCTTGGGATATCCTCTCTTCTTTCAGCAAGTGAGGGAACATTTATTGGTAAAACATTAATTCTAAAAAACAGGTCTGCTCTAAATTCGCCGCTCTCAACCTTTTTTTCAAGATCTCTATGAGTTGCACAAATTAATCTTAAATTAATTTTAATATCTTCTGCTCCGCCAACTCTTTGTATAGTTCTACTTTCAATAGCTCTTAGAAGTTTGGCTTGTAGGGGGAGGGGCATGTCTCCTATTTCATCAAGGAATAGTGATCCTCCGCTTGACTGCTCAAATCGTCCTTTTCTTTGTTTGTCTGCTCCTGTGAATGAACCTTTTTCGTGACCAAATAATTCAGACTCGAGTAATTCTGAGGGGATAGCTGCGCAGTTAACAGTTACAAAAGGACCTTTTTTTTTAGAACATTTATGAATAGCTTGTGCTACGACATCTTTTCCTGTTCCCGTTTCTCCTAGTATTAAGGCTGTACTATCTGTTTGAGAG
>Ga0255773_10003932_pt1 | contig 12804 bp, 10 predicted proteins | sample 011ome_17_FD_179971 | JGI IMG/M metagenome (GOLD analysis project Ga0255773, IMG submission 179971) | Coastal salt marsh microbial communities from the Groves Creek Marsh, Skidaway Island, Georgia - 011502XT metaG (version 2) | ecosystem: Environmental > Aquatic > Marine > Intertidal zone >...
GGCCGGTGCCTGATGGTTGGTAATCGCTTCAACATGATAATCTTCGGGAAGCTGGGTGACAAATGATCGCGCGCAGCTTGTGGTCATTGCAATTGTCGAGAGGAAAGAGTTGAATAAGCTTCATTGATCTCCCTAATTTTGCTCTCAGCTTCTTTTTTGTCGCCCTTGTAAGGGTCTGGATGATACTTTTTGGCCAACGCTCGATAGGCAGCCTGAATTACAAAATCTGGCGCTTCGCGGGAAACTCCAAGTATTGAATAATAATCCATCAAATTCAGTCCAAATTAAAAACATCAGGACTAAACAATATCATTCTCCACCCCCTCCGCCAACCAATCGAAGTAACGACCCTCTGAGACGCAAGCCCGTGCGTCCTGCGGCTCCACCCCCTCTAACCAAGTCCAAATCTGATTGAGAAACGTCCACAGTAACCCTGATTTTTATGTGGGGTGAAATGTGGGGTAAGATTACCTGAAGTCGGAAAAATGAATCATAATCAATGGCTTGAATCTATGGGAGGCAGACACCCTCTCTATTTTCTCAATTTATGTTAATGACCTCGCAGTGAAGCCACTAGCATTTGTCGATGAAATGCGGCTGCCAATTGGAAAAATCAACACCTATAGCCTCGTGAAAATGCCGCAGGTACGCGCCTTTATGGCTTTTATCAGCTCTTAAAATTTTCCTTTTTTTAGCCGTTTCTTCCGAAGATACCTGTTCATTTTCAATTATCACACCGTAAACCTCCGCTGCATAATCCACACTAAATAATTCATTCATCGTATCACGTAGCACCTTATCAGGATCTCTATTTAACGGGTCACCATATCCCCCAGCACCTGCCTGATAATGAACAAACTCATCACCTTTTTTCATTGGTAAAGCTTCCATTGGACAGGCTGGCAAAAGTTTCTGATTTCCATCGGAATAAATAACATTCCAAGACGGCGTCCCAGGAAGTCCATCACTAAGCCCATAAGGTGGCACGGAGCGTCTATCAGAACGGACCACAAGCTCCGCTGCCTCCTCCAATAATCGATAGCCACGAACGAGAGCAACACCACCCCGCTGAGAACCAGGACCTCCAGAATTGGTGATGAAAGCGTACTTAGTAATTTCAATAGGCTGCCGACTTTCTAAAAGTTCGATAGGAGTATTGCCAAGGTTAGCAGCGGGGTTAGATATACCCTCCATTCCATCACTAGATGCGTTACCGCCCCAACACCCCATTAAACCACCCGATACCATAAATGGTTTATTGTTAACATCACGCCCAGCTATATGTGGGGCAGTAGATCCACCCTCATTGGCAGCAGGGATTCGATCCGGTACAATTTGTGTAAAAGCTCCCAACAAAGTATCGAACATTCTGAAACATATTATGCCCCTGGCACCACAAGCCGCTGGTTCAAAGGGGTTTACAATCGAACCTTTAGGAGCCGTAACTGAGATGGCACGCATGTAGCCTTCACAATTTGGCATTTGCGTTGCTATTGCACAGCGAACGCCAAGGTATGACATTGCGTGCGTTGTTGGCAGTGGCCCGTTAATCGCTGCTTTGACCTGAGGAGATGTCCCCGTCCAATCAATCTCTACATGATTTCCTGTAATATTCACAGAAACACAAAATTTTATTGGCTCTGGATTTTCTCCAACTCCATCAAGATAATCCTCATATGCATACCTGCCATCAGGTAGTTCAGCAATTTGTTTGCGTATAATTTTTTCTGCGTAATCGTGCAGTGATTCGCAGTGCTTACGAAATAAGTCACCACCGTACTTTTTAATAAGTGAAATCATTCCTTTCTCACCCGTGGTGCAGGCAGATATCTGCGCCCTCAGATCGCCCATCAGGCTCTCAGGCATCCGTGTATTGATCTTTATTAAACTGAGGATAGCCTCATTTGCTTGCCCTTTATCAAAAAGTTTCAGTATTGGAATTCTTAACCCTTCTTGAAATATTTCCTGTGAAAAAACTCCCATGCCACCTGGGGCAATACCACCAACATCGATCTGATGAGCAAGTGTTGCAACAAAACCCTCTAATCTATCTTGAACAAAAACAGGCTTGATCACATAAAAATCTGGCAAATGCATACCGCCAGCTTCATAGGGATCATTAAAAATAAAAATGTCTCCGGGTGACATATTACCGTGATAAGCGCCAATTAAACTTCGCATGGCGTGTGGAAATGAACCAAGGTGAACAGGCGTAGTAAGTCCCTGAGCTATTGTTTGCCCTTGGTGGTCACAAACCGCCGTTGAATAATCCATGGAGTCACGCACGATATTCGAGTAGGCTGACCTCATTATCACTAATGCCAATTCATCTGCTATAGATGCGAGGGCATTTTGAAAAACCTCTAGGGTTATGGGATCAACATTTGAAGTCATGACTCGCACTCCCCTCTAGATACAATCAAGTTTCCTGATTCATCGACCTCAGCTTTCCAATTTGGGGGAACGACTATTGTGGAGTCATACTCTTCAATTATAACGGGACCCAATATATATCTTTCGCTAATATTTTCCCGTCCCGGTATGACAATGGTCTCCACTTCGGCAGAATTTGCCTCAAATTTAACCATTCTGCTCTCACGTTTAGCCGATGTGCTTTCGGCTCTTTCTAGATTGACTCCTTTTGGTTTTGACACGCGAGCCGAAACCTTAATACTCACAAGCTCTACTTGCTCCTCGCTTGATTTGTGACCATAGGTACGATGATGTTCTTCATGAAATCGTTGTGCCAACATCTCAGTTAGTTTAGGAGCATGAACATCAACCGGCACTGTCAATTCGAATGCTTGTCCCTTGTATCTTAAGTCTGCATACATATTGTTTGAGATTTCAATTGGGGAAAAACCTTGTTCAAGAAGTTGTGCTGATGCCTCCACTCCAAGACTATCGAAGGCGGATAAAACTAGATCGTCATCCAACTCACCGACCACACCAAAAAGATACCGGACACGTTCATTAGTAGTATCAGCAGCAAGCAATCCGGCTGCACTGAGTACACCTGAACGGGAAGGCACGAGAAACTTTGTAATATCAAGTTCATCCGCTATCGCTGCTGCAAGCACGGCTCCGTTACCACCAAAAGCAACAAGAGTGAACTCCCGTGGATCACGTCCTCTATAGGTGGAAACTGATTTTACCGCCCTCACCATGTTATTCACAGCGACGGTGAAAATGCCCATAGCAGCATCCGTAACTGAAAGGTGAAGTTTATCTCCAACTATCTGTTTTACATAGGAATATGCCTTTTCACGATTGATCTTCATACGACCACCAAGTAGACCTATTGGGTTCAGATATCCTAGTAATAAGTTCGCGTCAGTCAGCGTTACCTTATCTCCACCCAGGTCGTAACAAACCGGTCCTGGAAATGAACCCGCACTCTCAGGGCCTACCTTCATCAAACCACCATCATCAAACCAGACCACGCTGCCGCCACCAGCACCAATTTCTGATACATCGATGAAAGAAAGCTTTATAGAATAACCCGCGCCTTTCACAAGCTTGCTAGAGAGGTTTACCCCTGCACCTACCTCATATTCTGATGTACGAGAGGGTTCACCTCCCTCAACAATCGCAGTTTTAGCGGTAGTACCTCCAATATCTAGAGTTATGATTTGCTCCACCCCCGCTCGCTTGGCAATAGCCGCCGCAGCCACGACACCAGCAGCTGGGCCCGACTCAACAAAATAAGCTGGCAAATTCATAGCTGCACTATCACTCATTTGCCCCCCACCAGATTGCATTACGTACAGAGGGCTTAAAACTTTTATATCATTAAGTTGTTTTCGGAGTTGACCAAGATAACGACTCAGAACAGGGCCCAAATAGGCATTTACAACTGTCGTACTAGTTCGCTCATATTCTCTTATTTCTGGAAGAACATCGTAAGAACAGCAGACAAAGGTATCTGCAGGCATAACATCACGAATGATTTCTTCAACACGTTTTTCATGGGAGGGATTGATGTATGAGTGTAGCAAACAGATTGCAACTGCTTTTACACCTCTTGCTTTAAGTTTTAGTGCTGCGCTAACAACAGACGTCTCATCTAATTTGATCCTTACACTGCCATTTGCGGAAACGCGCTCAATAACTTCCAAGCGATCACGCCGCTCGACAAGCGGCTTAGGCTTTAGATAACTCAGGTTATAAAGCTCAGGAAATCGAACCCTCCGAAACTCAAGAACGTCTCTAAAACCTTGCGTAGTGATTAAACCAGTATGAGCACCTTTTCCCTCGAGGATCGCGTTAGTCGCTACTGTTGTGGCATGTACAACATCACTAATCTCTTCTGGATTAATTTGCTCTTCGTTTATCAGAGCCTCAATACCCTCAGCAACGGCTGACGCATAGTTCTCAGGTGTTGAAGATACCTTTTTTACCAATGGCGGTTTTTTGTCGCTAGTCAAAACTATGTCGGTAAACGTTCCTCCAATATCAACTCCTATACGACACCTGTTCACACTTTTTGACTTAATATATTGCTTCATTAGATATACCTAAAATACTGTTTTTTATCAATTTATATGAAATTTACTCTATATGGTAGATCAGATCTTTTGTAATACTCGATCGATAAACTCTTTTGCTCTGTCCGATTGCGGGTTGTCAAAAAAACTGCCACTCTCGTTTCTTTCAATCACCTTACCCTTATCCATAAAGACAACTTCATCTGCCACGTCTCTCGCAAATCCCATTTCATGAGTTACAACAAGCATGGTCATCCCGTTCCGAGCAAGATCACGCATTACCTGTAAAACCTCAGAGATCATTTCTGGATCAAGTGCAGATGTCGGTTCATCAAAAAGCATCAGCTTAGGCTCGAGAGCAAGCGCTCGAGCAATAGCTGCTCGTTGCTGTTGTCCGCCTGAGAGTTCATCCGGATATTTGTGTGCTTGATCTAATATCCCAACACGTTCAAGAAGTTTGTTAGCTTTTGCTTCAGCCTCATCACGATTTACTCCGTTTACGTATCGAGGCGCGAGGGTGATGTTGTTCATTACAGATAAATGTGGATACAGCTCAAAATGCTGAAAAACCATTCCAATATTGGACCGAATTTTTGACACGTTTTGCGCAGCTTTTAAACTCTGTCCGTCAAAAATAACATCGCCTGTATCGAAATCCTCAAGTCGATTCACACAACGAAGTAATGAACTCTTTCCAGATCCGCTAGGTCCACATATAACGACACAAGTTCCAGGCATAAAATCTATCGAGATATCATCCAGCGCCACAAAGTTTCCATATCGCAGCGACAAATTATTTATCTGTACTAAAGGTAATGTCATCCGACCTATTCCTTATTTTTTTTCGAGAAAAAGAGCCAAACGCGTGCCTGCAAAACAAATCACAAGGTAAACAAGCGCTGCAAAAAGGTAGAGTTCTACGGGGCGAACTGTTCGTTCAGCAACTAGTGAAGTGCTATGCAAAAATTCTCGCATTCCAATCACATAAGCTATCGTAGTGCCCTGAAAAACGATCACGCACTCTGTCACAAGTGCTGGCAGCATGTTGCGAAAAGCCTGAGGTAGAACAATTAAACGCATGGATTGCGAATAGGTCAAACCAGTTGATAAAGCCGCCTTTACTTGAGACGCACCAACAGATTGAATGCCAGAGCGCACAATTTCTGCAAAGTACGCGGCAAAGAATACAACGAATGCGATTAGTACAGTATGAAATTCAGGCAATGTTTTCCCGGTAATTAGCGGTACCAAAAAGAAAAACCAGAAAACAATTAATATTAGAGGATTACTTCGCAGCAAATTAACGAATATTGCAGACGGATATCTTATTGCGCGCCTGCTACTCACCCGCCCTATCGCAATGAAGCAGGCTATCGTTAAGCTGAAGACTATCGTAAAAACGGCGAGTTGGAAACTACGCATCAAGCCAAGCATTAGAAATTCGATATTGTCGCTTATTACTGAAAAATCCATGCCCAGCCCCTACCGTTTCCCAATTAGTCCGGGTATACGAAGCACATGTTCTAACCATCCCATGAAAATCACAACGGACGCCGTTGTAAGCATATAAGTCAATGAAGCCGCCGAATAAGCCTCAATGCCGCGAAAGGTATAAGCCTCAATAGTTTTCGCCGCGCCAGTAATTTCAGCTACTCCGATCGTAAGAGTAAGGGCGGAGTTTTTAAAAATAGTAAGAAACTCCGACGCAATGGCTGGTATCATAACTCGGAAAGCGTATGGGATTATTACATGGCGAAACGTCTGTACTTCAGTCAAACCAGTCGAGTACGCTGCAAGAAACTGCCCTTTCGGTATCGAGGAGATACCAGATCGTATCTGTTCCGCGATACGGGCTGCTGTAAACAGGGATAAACCAATTAAAGCTGTTAAAAAAGGAACGCCATCCAGTCTGTTCCATGCTCGCATAAAATCATCTGGCAAGAGCAGTGGAAAAACAAAAAACCAAAGAAAAAGCTGAACTAAAAGAGGAATGTTTCGAAATATTTCAACATAAGTAGTGCCGACAAGCCTTAACACGCGTGACTTAGCCATGCGTATTGTACCTATAAAAATTCCAATGACTAAAGCTAGCCCCCAAGCCATCAATGAAAGTTGAACGGTATTTGAAATCCCTTCAATTACCCAGCCCCAATTTGGCTCCTGCAGAAGGAGAGACCAATCAAATTCATAATTCATAGAGCTCTTTTCCCAAAAAGATGCGGACCCAATTTAATAACCTATTCATATTCAAGCTTTCCAAAAGCAGCGGCCATCCACGCGATACCTTTTTTGATCATTTCCGTGTCGCACTTAAAAACCATTCTTATATGCTCAGATCCATTTGGCCCAAAAGCTGAACCAGGCACAGTCGCAACATGACCTACCTCAAGAAGAAAATTACTAATGCCAGCAGGTGGGGCTTTGAATCTGCTGACATTCGGAAAAACAAAAAAAGTCCCATGTGGGACATGGCATGAAACGCCTGGGATTGAGGCCAACCCCTCAATCATTGCATCCCTTTGCGTCTCATAACGCTCGACAATATTTGCTATTGGCTGATTGCCCTCTGCAATACCCGCCGCTAAGGCAGCAGCAGCACCTGATTGCGAAAATGTCGAAGGGGCGGTCACTGCGTGAGTGTGAACCAAGTGCATTTTTTGTATTATATGAGCGGGCCCGACAGCCCATCCGACCCTCCATCCACCCATATTAAAAATTTTACTCATAGTTTGGATTGTAATAGTAATAGGATGCATGTTCGGAAGGCTGGCCAAACTTATGTGTTTACGCCCATCAAAAACAAAATGTTCATATGCCTCATCGACCAGAATGGTCAATCCATTTTCCCTTGCTGTTTTTCCAATTTCATTTAACTCATTTTTTGACAAACAATAACCGCTTGGGTTATGGGGATTGCAAATCAGCAGAACCCTTGTTTTTGCGGTGATATATTCCTGCCAATTTTCAACTGGAAAACGAAATCCATTTTCTTTTAATAATGGAATTCTTATTGGCCTAGCCCCAGCCAAACGAATTATTGGCTCAAACCCAAGATACCCAGGGTCCTCAACCAATACCTCGTCGCCATGGTCAACAAGGGTAAGTAACGCGGAGAGAATTGCCTCCTTGGCCCCTACTGTTACTAACACCTCAGTCTCAGGATTCACCTCTATTTTTTGATCTGTAAATATCTTTTTGGCTATTACATTTCGTAATTCAGCTAACCCGCGCGTATCGGAATAACTTGAACCAGAGGACATATTGATTTTTTGGATTGCTGCTTCTCGAGCGACATCGGGTGACGCACCTTGGTCTGAAAAATCAATTACCTTAACCCCTTCAGCACGAAGCGCACGCACTTTAGCGATAATGTCTTGAGAGATAGCAGGATTAATTCTTTTAACCCGATCAGCATAATTAAAATTTTGCATGGTATAGCTTTATAAAAAAAATTAAATTTCATCACAGCGCCCCATCTACTCCTACGCTCAACATAAAAAGGGGCTGAACAGAATAGGCAAGGCACAAAAACGTTTGCGCCTAACCTATCCTTGAACACAGAGTTATTTTATGAAATTTTCACTTTTATATGGGCATTGATCACTCAGGAGCCTTTGAACACCCGCTGATTGATTACGCACATATCCAGCTTTTGGATTTGTTCCCTGGAACCATTCATTATAGATCTCTCTATACATTCCAGTTTTTACCATGTAGCAAAATGCACCATTAACGGTATCTGCCCACTTACTATCATTGTTGGGTAAAATCATACCTTGATTAATGCAAAAAAGATCCGGTCCAGTAACCTCCCACTCGCTGGGGTCAGCAGCTTTCATTTTTAGTCTGTGGAGTGCATCATCGAGGGTTACATGAGCATCAGTTTTACCCTGTTGCAAACCAAGAAAACCGTTTGGGTGTTTATCAAATGAGACGATTTTAACAGGAGGATTGAATTTACCCTCTTTGTTCATTGTATTAAGCAATCTCTCCTCAATACTAGCTTTTGTAACACCTACACGCTTTCCGGCAAGATCATCGATTGACTTTATACCGCTGCCTACGGGCGTCAACTTCTTCACACAAACAGAGTTAACAACATGCGAAAAATCAACTGCTTCTTGACGTTTTAAGCTAATACCCGTTGCTCCCCAATTCCAATAGTTTGTACCATTTAAAATTAATGGGATACGCGTTTGTGGGGTAACAGCTTTAAGTGTGGCTTTTAATTCTACACCTGTCTTTTTAGATATCACATCAACCATTGCACGGCTCATCTCAACAGACCAGCCTGTCCAAGTACCGTCAGACTCAACGTAAGCATAAGGGGCTGTCGACTCCCGAGTACCTATAAAAATTTCTTTATTCTTAATTACTTTATCGAGAACACTGTCTGCTAAAGCGGGAGAACTGCTAACGTTAGTGCCTAAAGTCAAAAGTGACGCACTTAACGCAAAAAACATAAATTTTTTCATGGCTCGAATACCTCCTATCGTTTGATAAATCCATAAAACTTTATGATCAAATTAAGGTTTTCTATAACGCAAATACTTAAACTCAGAGTTGAGTTCAGTTTAACTCTTGATAAAAAATAATTTATTACTGATGATTTGAGTAGATAGCCAACTAACAGGTGAAAACATGGCCAAGGTTCCCCCATTACGAGCGCTTACGGTGTTTTTGGCAGTGGGCCGTTGTGGCACTTTCAAAGAGGCTGGCCGTGAATTAAACATAACTACATCAGCAGTCAGCCATCAAATAAAAGAACTAGAATTATTTTTAGGTCGTCGCATGTTTGACAGGTTTAATCGAGGGGTTAGATTAACCATGGAAGGATCTGCTTATTTCAAAATTGTCAACGACGCCTATTCAACTTTTGAGAAAGCAACTCTTGAGATGCTTGGCAAACCTTCCAGAGAAACTCTAACCATTCATTCCGGTATTAGCTTTGGCTTGCGTTGGCTGTCGCCACGTATTCAGCTATTCATGGATGATTATCCGGATATTGATATAAGAATCCTCACACCAACCGCTGCTTGGGGCGCCCGAAAGATCCCAATTGATGTGGACATCCGCTTTGGAATTCCGGATCTACCAGGAATGATTGTAGAGCCATTACCAGCCGAGACAATTGCGCCGTTGTGCAACCCTGATTTGCTTAAGGGTAAGCATCCATTGGAGAAAATTGAAGATTTAGTTAATTTCCGGCTAATAGACTCCGATATAAGAGCAGCAAGCTGGGCAAACATCTTTGCCGAAAATAAACTTGTTTTACCTATTTGCTCTCACATTAAATTGGGAAACACGTTACTCGCTCTAGAAGCAGCAAGGAATGGACTTGGAATAGCGATGGAGGGAGCATTACTCGCCCAAGAAGATTTACTGTCCGGCAGTCTGGTTATTCCTCCTTCATTAAAAAGACTATCAACAACCCAGTCGTTACGAAGTTTGGTCATATCAGAAGCAAAGGAGAAGTTGAGGCCTATAAGACTATTTAGGGAATGGTTCTTTGAACAAGTAAACAACGAAATGCACCAAAGCTTTTGACGGCCGTTATTTTTTAATTTAGCAGCAAATGAAACAAATTTTTGCTCGGAGACGGAGGTCCCTTCTCCCTGCCCCCCTAAATCAAGTCCAAATCTGATTGAGAAACGTCCACAGTAACCCTGATTTTTATGTGGGGTAAAAAAATATGAACCCCAAAATTTATATTTTATACAATGAGTTGAACTCGAACTAGGCAGACACCCTCTCCGCCATTTTCCTTATTTTTCATCAGTGTTGGCCTATTATCGCCTTATCCAGCGGTGGCGGTTTATGTGGCTTTATCTGCCAGTTGCGGTGACCGTCAAATCCTTGTTGATCTGACCTGATATGAATTTTTCCGGCAAATCTGTGACCGGAATTGGTGTGCTTGCCGCCACCTCAATCGAAAAGCCATTTTTGCCCTCAAGAAAACCAGCAACAGCATCAAGTATCTGCTCGCGTTCAGCCGGATAGGAAATCAGAAACAAGGTTAATCGTTGACGGATGATTGCATTCAACTGGCTTGCTGGCGGCGCCTGTTCTAATATTTTATCCGCCAGCATTCCATCGATATAATCAATCGAAACCCCTTTAAAAGAAACGGCTTGATTGAGTTCGGCAAGGGTTGTCAATGTGTCCAAGGGATCCTTTGCATTAGAGAGCGCCTTCAGTTTCTCAAAAGGAACATTTTCCAGACTAATTTTTAGCGTTAGATCACCAAACGCGGCAACATCCACGCCAAGAACCGTGTCATATGCGCTGCGGCTTACGTCATAATCACTTCCCACCGCAAGGCTCACCATCACCTCATCGGAACCCGTAATCTCTTCAGCGATTTGGGCAAAATCTTGGTTTTCCTGCGCGATTAAGTCGACAGGAACAATAAATTTTTCAATATTCAGATTTGCAGCCGTGACCAGACCGTCATGTCTAGAAATATTATCAAGGGTAATCGCCATCACACCCGTCCGCTTTTGGCCGGTATCAGCGCTTTGCACAAAGGCATCTTTCAGCTTAAATTCAGTGACACCTAAATATGTGCTAATCGCTTTGGCGCGCCCCTTAACGGTCAAAACCGAAGGGTCAAGCATCGTCAGATCAAGCGTCCGCAAAGACGCCGCGCCAATGCTTGCAGTCATGGTTTCGCTGCCGTCTTTAAGGGTAAATAACTTTACCTCGACATCGGCTATTCTTTCTTTTGAAACCAAGACTTTACCAGAAGTCAGATAAGCCAAGCTCTTGCCATCAGAAAAACGCAAATCAGTTATATGTAAATCATTCAAACCAAATCCATCACTCAGCCCAACCAACAAATCTTGTTCGCTGTCATAAACGAATGCTGTGACGATTTTGGAAAAATCAAACTTATTTACCGTTAAATTTCCAAGCTGAAAACGCGCTCGATCTTGGGCAAATCCATTGTCACTGACTTCAACTTCGCCAGCGATGGTCAGCTTTTGGATTTGACTATTTTTTACGCCAACCAAATCAAAGGAAGATGGCTTTAATGCCAGCTTTGGTTCACCCTTGTAAAAGGTCTCAAAACGCAGATCCGCAATTTTGATTTGCCCAAAAGCCAATCGATCTATTTGATTCGGAACCGACTTAGGGTTAGCCATTATCGATTCGACGATCGATTTTATTTGTGCGACATCAATATCATCGATAATCAAGCTTTCAGCCGTCCCATCAATGTTTTCATTTTTGGTTAAATAGCCTTTAAAGCGAATAGCATGGAATTCACCTGAGTATATCTCGCCATCTTTCAATTTTAAAATAATAGCTTGCGAAGACAGTTTAACTGACTCGCCAATTCTGATTGAAAATTCCTCGACCGTCGCTTTTTGTTCAAAGATGGTTGCCTTCACTGTTCCAATATCAACTGTGCTGGATGGCACGCTGGCTTCAAAATCTTTTTTGAATGCCTCAACCGCAAGTTGCGCAGCCGCATTTGCCCGGAGATCCATTAGATAATAACCGCCCGACAAGACGCCAAAAATTATGCAAGCACCAAGTCCGAGTTTGGTTAAGACATTCATTGCAACCGCCTTCTTTCTGCCACTTTAATAACAGCCTAGCACAATCTTACCACCATAGAAAAACCCCAACAAAAAAAGGTGAAGCCTTGGCTTAGGAATACTGCTTTCAAGGCAAGTGATGATACTGTTTAGAATTTTAAGAAAGCGATTTTTATATAAATTTCAATATTTTGTTTGTTTATTGAATAGATGCTCGTTATGCACGCAAATCACAGGATGGTTAGACCTTGCCAAGTGAGGCAATGTGGCTAAAGTCTAGGCAGCCTCACATTTGGACGGAACAATGGCTTGACCTATTTCACTGAGTTATTTGGCGCAATTGACGTTGCCACGCCATTCCTATTTTACGCTATTGGTTTCATCGCGGTGTTCATCACTGCGGTTTCAAAATCCGGCTTTGGTGGCGCCGTCGCACTGGGCATACCTGTGCTTATTCTGGTTACATCGCCCCGCGTTGCGTTGGCTGTCACACTGCCTATTTTGTTGATTATTGATATCTGGGTGGTGTTTTTTTCAAACAATAAAATCAATTACAAACTTCTTGTTATTATGTTGATTTTTGGTTTGTTGGGGCATGGCCTCGGCTGGTATTTTTTCGATTACATATCGAATGCTGCGCTTGTTACCTTTATTGGCAGCATGTCGGTATTGACAGCTTTTCTATATTTTAAGAAACGGTTTCTACCAGTCAAAATAGACCTTGTCGCCATGCCACCTTTGCAACACAGACCAATTGCGCTTTGGAGCTGGGG
>Ga0255773_10003934_pt1 | contig 12798 bp, 8 predicted proteins | sample 011ome_17_FD_179971 | JGI IMG/M metagenome (GOLD analysis project Ga0255773, IMG submission 179971) | Coastal salt marsh microbial communities from the Groves Creek Marsh, Skidaway Island, Georgia - 011502XT metaG (version 2) | ecosystem: Environmental > Aquatic > Marine > Intertidal zone > Salt...
CTCTTTAACAAAACCACCAGGTAACATCCAATAGTTATTATTATTAAGTTTCATCAAAAGCACTTTAAGTTGCTTGTTGTGATATCCAAAAATCACATTATCAACCGATAAGTGGCTTAAGTAATTGGGTACGTTCATGTAAGTTCATTTGGTATTCCAAATATAATAAAAATTAAGATTTAATTCGTAATATTGTGTAAATACTACACAAACATATGATAAATAAGCTTGGTTTTACAAAGAATAGAGTGGGGTATTCAACCCTCATAAGTATTTTTAAAAATCTATAAACAACTGATTTTATGGTTACTAGAATCGGTAATTAATTAACACCTATTATGACAACTCACACAAACAAACACTTAATTTACATTGCTGTTACGCTACTTTCATTTGTGAATGGCCTTGTTGCTCAAGAAGCTGACTTTGGAACTGATAAAGCAATTACTACAACTAATTACGGCCAGGTCCGTGGTTTAATTCAAGAAGGTATTTATACCTTTAAAGGAATTCCTTATGCTCAAGCCAATCGATTTGAAGCTCCTCAACCTCCTGAGGCTTGGGAAGGAGTTCGCTCCTCTTTAGTTTACGGACCTGTTGCTCATTTAATGACTCCTACTTCGGTTTCTAATGACGAATCTGAATTTGTCTTTAATCATTCTTGGGGCTATCCAGGAGAAGATAATCTCGTGCTTAACATATGGACGCCAAGTTGTAGTGACAACAAAAAACGTCCCGTGATGTTTTGGATTCATGGAGGTGGTTTTACTGCTGGATCAAGCCAAGAACTCCCTTCCTATGATGGAAAGAACCTTGCTAAAAGTGGAGATGTAGTGGTGGTTTCAATCAACCACCGTTTAAATATCCTTGGTTTTTTAGATTTAAGCGCTTATGGTGAACGATTTAAAACCTCCGCTAATAATAGCTTATTGGATATGGAAGCTGCTTTGAGATGGGTTCAAGAAAATATTGAACATTTTGGAGGGGATCCCAATAATGTAACCATCTTTGGTCAATCTGGAGGTGGAGCAAAGGTCAATGCACTGATGGCCATGCCTTCTGCTAAGGGATTATTTCACAAGGCCATCAATCAAAGTGGCGCCTTCAGAGGATCGATACCTACAAAAGAACTCACGGAACGCGTTGCTAAAAAAGTAGTCGAGGAACTCCAACTTGACAACGCATCTATCGAACAAATTCAAACGCTTCCTTGGGAGACCATTCGTGACGCTGGCAATATAGCCATCGCTGCTATTAATGCCGAACTACAATCAGAAGGACAAGATACTGGGGTATTCGGATACAATTGGGGACCAAGCCTTGATGGAATCGTACTTCCTCATGATGTACAGTCAGCAGCAGCACTTGAACTCTCCAAAGACATACCGCTGATGATTGGTACGGTTAAAAATGAGTTCTTCACTACCTTATGGAGTGGAATTCCAACTAATGATCAAGAAAAGGTTGACGCTTATATTGCTCAAACCTACAAAGACAGAGCTGATGAATATGTAACACTTGCAAAAAAAGCCTATCCCCATCTAAAATCTCCAGGAGATTTAATCGATATAGATTTCTTATTTAGACCAGGAGCTGTTCGTCAAGCCAATCTAAAATCTAGTCTTAAAGGAGGTGGTGCTGTTTTTATGTACTTCTTTGAATGGGAATCTCCCGTATTTGATGGCAAATACAAATCCATGCACTGTTTTGAACTTCCATTCGTATTTAATAATGTGGAATCTTGTTTTGGAATGACTGGTGGCTCCAATTCTGATACCGATGCTATCGCTCAACAAGTGAGTAAGGCTTGGGTTAGTTTTGCTAGAAATGGAAATCCCAATCACGAAGATTTAGTTCAGTGGCCTGCCTATACGAAGAAGAATACCGCAACCATGTTCTTTAATGTGAAGTCTCATACAGGTCCGCAACACGATAAAGAGCTCCTACAATTTATAAGTGCCAACTAACTCATTCATAAGGAACAAGACTCACTTATAGGGGTCTTGTTCCTTAAAAAATCAATATCATTCCCATGAAAAATAGTTTTCTGATTAGTGTATTGTTGTTTTCGGTATTACTGATGAATGCTCAATTATCAACAACTATACCAACCAATCAAGGCCAAATCCAAGGAATTCAAGAAGAGGATGTCCTTATCTTTAAAGGGATTCCCTATGCAGAACCTCCTATTGGAGATCTGCGTTGGAGCGCCCCACAACCTAAAACACCTTGGGAAGGAGTCTTAGACTGTACTTCTTTTGGGCCAAGTCCAATGCAAGCAGTACCTCAAGCTTTTTTTATGTGGTCTGAAGAATTTTTAATCCCTAAGAGCCCTATAAGTGAGGATTGCCTCTACCTCAATATTTGGACTGCTGCTACAAGCAATAAGGACAAAAAAGCAGTAATCGTATGGATCAATGGAGGAGGATTCACCTCTGGTAGTGGATCAGTACCCATCTATGATGGCACAGAGCTGGCAAAAAAAGGGGTTGTTTATGTTAGTATTAACTATAGAGAAGGTATCTTTGGGTTCTTTGCTCACCCATTACTCACTGAAGAATCACCAAACAAGAGCTCTGGAAATTACGGATTGCTCGATCAAATTGCAGCCCTAAAATGGGTAAAAGCGCATATTGAAAATTTTGGAGGAGATCCCAATAATATCACCATTGCTGGTCAATCTGCAGGATCGATAAGTGTATCCACCCTAATTGCTAGTCCATTAACCAAAGGGCTATTTCAAAAAGCCATACCTCAAAGTGGTACAGGGATTCTTCCGATGGCTCCAGCTCAAGCTAATGTTTCCAATTCAATAAAAAATGCAGAGCTTACAGGTTTAAAAGTAGCTCAGGAATTAAAAGTAACTTCACTTGAAGAATTAAGAGCGCTATCTGCTCAGCTACTAATGAATATTCAGATTCGATTCTCTCCTAATATTGACGGATATCTAATGCCCGCCAGTGCTAAAGAACTTTTTAAGAAAGAAGTAAACAATAAAGTAGCCCTACTTACGGGTTGGAATGAAAATGAAGGCCTAGTTTTTGGCCCTCCTCCGAGTGATGAGGAATTTAAAGACTCCTTTAAAGCCAATTATGGTGATCTTGCAGAGGAATTCTCAGCGTTTTATCCCGCTTCAACTGAAGAAGAATTAAAGACTTCCGTTGCTGATTTTGCACGAGACCAACTCTTCGGCGCTCAAAATTATACGCTTGCAAAAATCATGGCCTCTCAAGGAGTTCCGACCTATGTATATCGATTTCAAAGAGATGTGCCCGCTAAAGGTCAATACGTTGGATTTAAGGCCTTTCATACAGCAGAAGTGCCCTACGCTTTACACACCCTTCACAAGGTAGACCGACCCTGGGAAGAAAGCGATCGTGAACTAAGTGAGCTGATGAGCACCTACTGGGTTAACTTTGCAAAGACTGGTAACCCCAATGCAGCATCTCTACCAAAATGGAATCTTTTTGACAACACTTCAAAACAGGTGATGTATTTTGATCAGTATTCTTCATCGAAACCTTTAGCAGATGCAGAACGGCTAGATTTCTTTTACAAAAACCTCTATTGAATCCTTAGAAATAGTATCTTTAATGCACACCTTAGGAAGTACCATATATGAACTCATTTTTTTATTCCAAACTCAATCAGCTCCTTTTGCTCTTGAGTATCTGTTCCCTAGGGTATGCACAAGAAGCATTCAATACCATAAACAATTACAGCTGGGCGGATTATACTAAAGCTGCACTCTATCTTGAGCCTTTTCAAGGCAAACGTTATTTTGACCATCACCGTATTTTAAACGAAAAACACAAATACTTTAAAACCTTCGAACTGGTTGAAGGCGCTATAATTTATAATAACGACCACTATAGTGACCTCCAGCTCAAATACGATCTAAATGAACAACAGTTAGCCTTATACCATCCTCATTCCGATGGTGTAACTCTTGTTGCAGTGAATATGAATCAGGTTCAAGCCTTTAAAATTGACCAAAGTATTTTTGTAAAACAACAGATTAAAGATGAATCCTACTTTTTGGAATACATCGATGTTTTTAAAGGAAAACAATTATGGATCTACCATCAAAAAATAGCTAGTTTTAAAATGGATGATCGAGTAGGTTATTATGAATTTAACCCTAAAGAAAGTCTTTTTGTATTTGATGGAACCCAGTGGTACAGAGACGATGCTATTAGGATTGAAAACTTTTATCCACAAGACATTCAAAAAATAAAAACCTGGAGTAAGGAAGGGAAAACGCTTAAAAAAAATGATGCCGCCACCTATGTAAGGTCGCTGTTAAAACACCTTAAATCCTCTTGAAAAAACTAATCGCTATCCTACTGCTTTTATGTTTTTTGGGTGTACGTGCTCAAGAGGCTACGTATAGCATTCAAATACAAGACAAGACCTTAATTGAACTTTTCAATATCATTTCGGCTAAGACCACTGTCGAGTTTAGGTATGCCAAATCGTGGTTTAACAATGATCGATACGCTATCGACGTAAAAGATAAAACGATTGAGGAACTCTTAGATATCTTATTGAATAAAACTGAATTCAATTACTACAGAATTAATAATCAAATCATCATTACACGTTATAAAAAAATATATGATGAAATAGTCGATGGTTTTTTTCAAAAGCAGTCAAAAACACCTGATAACGGTCAGCCGAGTAGTCCAAAGACTATCAGTCCAAGTTTTAGTGATAAAACAACGACTCAACAACGCAAAATACAACAAGAAAAAATCATTGGAAAGCAGGGAGGATCTCCTGCCAAGTACTGGCTTTCAGTTCGTGGATCCATTAAAAACTCTGAAAACAAACAAGTACTAAGTGACGCTGTTGTTGCCGTAAAAAACACTACTACTTATAGCGTCAGTGATCAAGATGGAGCATTTGAGCTAAGCCTCTCTAGAGGTGCTTATGTATTAAGTGTTTCTGCTGCGGGATTTAAAACTTTAGAACAGCCAATTAGCGTCTATAGCGATGGACAAATTTCCATTGACTTGAGTGAGGCTGTTGAAGCTTTAGAGGAAGTCGTCCTTCGAGGAAATAGAGTTAATCAAGTCAATTCAAGTGAAACGGGAGCAGAAAATATCGATGTTGAAGAATCTAAAACCATCCCTCTTGTATTAGGTGAACGCGATGTTTTAAAGGTTGCTGCGGCATTACCTGGAATTAGCGCTGCAGGAGAAGGTGCTACTGGACTCAACGTTAGAGGTGGAAAACCCGATCAAAACCTCAACCTTCTTGATGGCGGAGTAATTTATAACCCCACTCATTTTTTTGGAATTTTCCAAGCGCTGAACCCCATCGCTATTGGACAACTCAATATCTACAAAGGAAGTATTCCAGCTTCCTTTGGAGGTCGGCTATCCTCCGTATTTGATATTCAAACTAAAAATGCCGATTTTGAAGCTACACATGCTGAAGTCTCCCTTGGCCCTATTACCTTTAACGGAACCCTTGAGACTCCCTTGAAAAAAGGGAAATCTTCAATGCTCACTGGAATAAGAGGTGTTTATTCGGATTGGATCTTAAAGCGTTTGAAGGATGAAAATCTCAAAAATAACAAAGCAAATTTTTATGATGTTGTCAATAAGATTCATATCGATAAAGGGAATGGTTCAGAAGTAAACTTTACCAGTTATTACTCCAAAGATCAATTTAATGCCACAAGAGATTCCTTATTCTCGTATTCCAATTTTATGTGGAGTACTTCCGTGCGTAAAAACATCAATAGCAAGGTGGTGAAACTCCATGCTTCCCTATCAAAATACAATCAACAAATCAATTATACTGGAAATGCTCAAAATGGATTTATTCAGTCCTATGGACTTTCTCAGGCCAACCTACTTTCCTCGATATCCAACTACATCAAATCAAAACACCATATCGAACTTGGGAACACCAATACGTTTTATAAAATACAACCTGGACAATTAACTCCAAGAACCTCCACAGATCTTATACAAGCATTAAACCTCAATAAAGAACAAGCAATAGAAGGGGCTATCTTTGCCTCTGATGTTTGGGATTTAAACTCTAAACTACAGGTAAATGCTGTATTAAGAATACCCTATTACCTATCATTTGGGCCGTATACAATAAATGAATATGACCCCGATTTACCACTATTAAATTCAAGTATCACAGGTCAAAGCAGTATCGAAAAAGGTCAACTAGAATCAAGCTTTATAGGAACTGAACTCCGACTTAGTTCTAGATATTTATTGGGTGAATATGCATCTTTAAAATTTGGAATTAATAATGCTTATCAGTTTTTACATACCTTGAGCAACAATACCGCCGCCTCTCCATTTGATACTTGGAGACTTTCCAATCGTTATGTAAAACCACAAGAAGCCAAGCAGGCTACGTTAGGCTATGCCTATCGACAAAAAGACAATAATTTTGATCTAACTATCGATCTTTACTATAAAAAATACAGCAACTTAACCGATCTTAAAACTGGCGCGAACACTCAGTTAGTTCCCTCGATTGAAACTCAAGTGATTCAAGGAAATGGAAAAGCGTATGGAGCAGAGTTTATGATTCGAAAAAATCAAGGAGACCTCAGTGGTTGGATTGCTTACACCTTTTCCAGATCGATGATCCAACTGGACAGTAAATTCCCTTATGAACGTATCAATCAAGGAGCCTATTTCCCCTCTAATTTTGACAAACCCCATGATCTGAGCGTAGTAGCTAATTATAAGCTTACGCGACGCTTTAGTTTTTCTGGAAATTTTACCTATCAAAGTGGTAGACCCATCACTTTCCCAACTGGAAAATACGATTTGGATGGTGTGACGTATGTCACCTACAGCAGCAGAAACAAATACAGAATACCAAATTACATTCGATTGGACGTAGGATTTAATGTCGAAGGAAATCATAAGCTCGATAAAATAGCTCATAGTTTTTGGAGTGTCTCCATATATAACCTTTTGGGAAGGAACAATCCTTATGCTATGTTTTTTGTCAATGAAAACAATTTTATTAGAGCCTATCAAGTTTCCATTTTTGCTCGTTCGATACCGTCGATCTCTTACAATATTAAATTCTAGTTCATGAAGATAACGCTCCCCCATCGATGGATTTACTTCGCTATAAGCCTTATAATTTTAGCGATACCATCTGCTTGTGTGGAACAAGTCAATATTGACATCAGTGATGAACAAAGTTCATTAGTTGTTCATGCAATATTGACCGATGAATACAAAAAACAAGAGATTGTTTTAACGCGCACCTATGCCTTTAATTTAAGAGAAGCCCCTGTAGAAGCTGGTGCAACTGTTGAAGTTATTACAGATTCAGGAACAACTTATGCGTTTGAAGAACTGGAACTTGGCACCTACACTTCCATCGATGCCTTTAAAGCTGTAACTGACACTTCCTATGTGTTACACATTACTACGCGAGATGGTCACACGTATAGATCGGAAGCCAAACAACTCGTTGGAAGTGTATCCATCGATTCTTTTAAGGCTAATTTAAGCACTAATGAAGCGCAAGAAGAAGGACTTTCTTTTGAACTTAGCTCCTCAACTCCTAACTCTAATGGAACGTATTACCGTATCGATTTTGAAGAAACCTATAAAATCATTGCTCCCTATTGGAGTGCTTATGATGCCGTTATTTTCGCAGAAGGTTTTTTTACCGTAGATGTTAGGGCCATACTTAGAGAAACAGAAGAACGGGTCTGTTACGGAGCTTATAAATCCACCCAAATTAATCTAATTGATACCCACAATTACCAAGAAGATAAATTAGTAAACCTTCCAATTCAATTCTTAAAAAAATTAGACCCTAAAGGCATGTATCGCTATAGCATTGAAGTCAAACAATACGCTCTTGACGATCAAACCTACGCCTATTATCAGGCACTAAAGGAGGTTTCAGATGCTTCAACTACCGTATTTACACAATCTCAACCTGGATTAATCAACAGTAATATTTACGCAGAATCAAATTCTGAAGAGATTGTTCTTGGGTATTTTGAAGTATCAGGGGTAGCTTCAAAACGAATCTTTGTAGATTATAGAGATTTTTATCCTGAAGGAAATCGACCTGCTTATTTTTATGCTTGTCAAACAGAAATCCCTGCAATTAGTGGAAGAATGGGAGAACGACCACTGCTAGAAGCAATTAAATCAGATGCACTTATTTATTTCTCCTCAACCCTACCGGGTGAAGTAGGACCATTTATAATGGTACTACCCTACTGTGGTGACTGCACTCGAATAGGTTCAAATCAAAAACCTGAATTTTGGATCGATGAAGACTAAGAAACTACTTCCCCTACTATTTTCACTACTCCTTAGTGCGATGGCTTTTGCTCAACGGGTGCCACTCAACACTAGTTTAGAGGCAAAATTTAATCAAAGTCCACAAGAGAGGATTTGGACAACCCTAAACAATACGGTTTTTTTTCCATCAGAATACCTTTATTTCAACCTATACCTTATGGATGAACAAACAACTAAATCGTCAGACCTTAGTACGGTTGCTTATATTCGCTTAGTTGATTCAAAAAACAATACTGCTGTAATCAAAAGGGTTACGGTAGAAAAAGGATTTGCACAAGGAGATTTATTTATTGGGGCTCATCTTAAAACTGGAAGCTATACATTACAGGCCTATACTCAATGGATGTTAAATAGACCTACCACTAGTTATCAACAAGAAATCTATATCATCAATCCCTATACCAATGCCAAAGTTACTACAAATACATCAAGTAATTTCAATCAAAGTGTTGACCAAAGATCCTCTAGTGCTCCGTTAAATTTTGAGGTCCAATTAAAAGACGTCTATCAGCAAAGGGACTCCATACGTATTCAAATTAAGCCTAATAAGGAGGCTATTTCAAAAATTCCTTTTAGTATTTCTGTTAGAAAAAAGGAAGAACTACCTCACCCGATTAGAAACCAAGAACTACAACGAGTGCCAACGGCAATTGAACTAAGCGATTCTATTTGGCTTCCAGAGCATAGAGGAAGCTCCATCAACGCAAAGATTACCACTGACTATTTTGATACAGAAACAGCACTACTAACTCAAGCTGGAAGCAATGGCCTTATTGCCAGCTTAGCTAGTGAAAACCCCTCTGAAATCAAGATCGCTTCATTAGAACTTAATACCGATTTTCCCGTACTGATCCAAGACAAGAACAAACTTCAATACGACCAACTAATCCGCTTTCAAGCGCTTCCAAGTCCAAAGATTGATCCACTTGTTTCAACCTATATTCCACTTAATGAACAACACAAAAAAGCCGTCATTACCAGAAGTGTTTACAATCAGATAGAAAACAACTATTTTGAATTTAAACCAGACTCTATTCCATTAAAACCAAATACTACTTTTTTTAAGACCTTACAATCCGTAGCGTTTGATCTAAACCAATACACCAGGTTCCCAACCCTCAAAGAAACCTTTAAAGAAATCATCCCAGAGGTAACTGTAAATACCATTCGTGGTACTGATGTAGTGATGATCAAGCAAATTAGAATCATGCCTAGATTTGAACATGCATTATTGATGATTGATGGAATTGTATTTTCAAATGCTCAACAACTCTTTGAAGTTCCAGCCACACTAATAGATAAAATCACCATCTATACCGAGGCCTTTGTTTTAGGCGGAAAAACCTATGCAGGTGCAATTTTCATGGAAGGGAACAATCCAAATGCTCCTTACTTAAAAACAGGCATTAGGGTTCCTGAAAGTTATCTTAGTGATTCCCCTAAATCCTATTTCAATCAACAGCATCATACCTCGAATACACTACCCGATTACCGGACACAACTCTATTGGAATCCTAAGTTCATAGGGGATGCTTCAAAGACTATACTCCTTTATAGTTCAGATGTAACAGGGGTGTTTGAACTTAGAATTCAAGGGATTAACGACGATGGTATACCACTGAATTTTGTAAAAGAATTTAGAGTTAATTGATCCAACTTGCCCATGCAGGTAGTTCACTTGTTACACCAGCACCATTGGTGGTACCCTCTGTTATAAAACCTGTATCTAAATCTTTGGGATACAGTAAACTAAAGGTTGAAGAAGGGTTAACAAATTCAACCGAAGAAACATGGATTTGATGTAAAGAAATCAATTCTTTAGAGCTCTGATCTACCGATATAAAAGTAGCTACACGATCCATATATCCATTGGTAAAACTCAAAATAGCTCCTTTGGTTAAAAGTGAAATGACGGCTGTTGATGTTGGTCCAATAAAACTGATACTATCCATCGTGACCTCTGCTCGAGGTTCTGTAAGTTGGTCGACAGGATTGTCAAAAAGTATCGGATTTGATTGAATCTGTGAAAAATAAACCTCGTCAATAGACCCCCTCCATCCTGCTGTTGAAACAATTCCTTTTCCCGTATGATGAATATAGAGTTTTCTTAAATCTGGTGTTCCTCCAACTACGTTGATTGCTGCTCCTTTACAATTTGAAATTTCAACCTGATCAATAGATGAATTATATCCTACAGCATAGAGTCCAAGAGCAGGCTGATCCACCTGATGAATAGTTTCACCAGCATCTTTTATAGATACATAATTGAGTTTGATAGAGTTACCATAGTCTTCCAAACCACCGTAAAGATAACTTCCAACACTTGTCATTTGTGGAGTTGGATAATTTGTGCTAGCCTTGCCTAAAGCAATAATTCCTGCCCATTCTCCTGGAGCAGCATTCTGATTTAAGGATTCAAAGACAATAGGCTGCTGTGCATTACCATGACAGAGAAGTTGACCTCCCTGAGCAATTGCTATATAGGCCCCTATATGAGGAACAACCTTTATGGTTACACCTGCCTGAATTTCCAGAAGTGATTGATCTCTAATAATCAATGGTTTTGTAAGCGTGTAAGTCATTCCAGTTTTTAATACTGTTCTCCAAATGATCTCACCTCCAATAGGGTTTTCGTAGATAGGACAAACGGTATCACAACTACCACCACAATCGACTCCAATCTCATCTCCATCTTTAAATCCATCGAAGCAACTTAGCGGAATTCCTTCCTGAGCATCATTCATATCTTCACATGAAGAGATAAAAAAAACACCGATAATGCTTAAAAATAAGACCAAAGTTTTACTCATAACAGTCACAGGACTTTCTATTAAAGATAAGTTTTATTCTTTGATTTGAAGTAAGGCATTACACCCTTTTAATCGATCTAAATGAAGTTCCCTTTTAAACTCAGAGGATTTGAACGTAGTACTTCTGTTTTTGGCTTGTTCTTGCCTAGCTATCGAGCGTAAAAAGCGTCTAAGATTATCATCTGTTTTTAAAATGATTCCAGGAACCTTGACATTAGCACCCTGTTCATCTTTAGCAACCATCGTGAAATAAGAAGAATTACAGTGCTTGACAACTCCGCTTTGAATAGTTTCAGATTCTACTCTAACTCCAATTACCATAGAAGTTTTACCCGTGTAATTCACAGAAGCTTTTAGTGTTACCAGTTCTCCAACCTCTATAGGATTCAAAAAATCTACTTTGTTAACTGAAGCAGTTACACAATAATGACCAGAATGTTTGGATGCACAGGCAAAAGCAATTTGATCCATCAAGTTTAAGATAAAACCTCCATGAATTTTACCACTAAAATTAGAATTTGAAGGCAACATCAATTGAGTCATGGTGACCTGAGATTCTTCTATTGTTTTAAACATAACACACTATTTTTATCAAATATAACAAACTGTTACAGATAAAAATCATTAGTATAAAAAAAGAAGTATGGTTCTTTTAAAGCGAATAATGCGTTAAAGAACATGCTCTTAATTGCTCAGCTGCTTGTTCTGCTGTGCTATCTCGTTGAGGATTAGCAAATAGTTCATAGCCTACCATAAATTTCTTAATATCAGCGGAACGAAGAAGAGGTGGATAAAAACACATATGCCAATGCCAATGAGATTGATCCTTATCATTGGTTGGGGCTTGATGTATTCCTGCTGAATAAGGAAACGAAGTCTGAAAAAGATTATCGTATTTAATCGTAACGGCCTTGAGTATCGCTGCAAAATCTTTTTGCTGTTTACTACTCATCTGATCGATGGATTGTTGATGTGATTTAGGAATTATCATCGTTTCATAAGGCCACACTGCCCAAAATGGAACAACAACCAAGAATGAATCATTTTCTAATACAATGCGCTCGTTGACTTTTAATTCCTGATCGATATACGAACTGATGATACTAGTAGAATGGTCATTCCAATATGCCTTCAGGTGGCGGTCTTTCTTTTCAACTTCCTGTGGAATAGAATGCTGTGCCCAAATCTGACCATGTGGATGAGGATTGGAACACCCCATTAATTCGCCTTTGTTTTCGAAGATTTGAACGTAATTCACTTCCTTTTTTGAGCCCAGTTCACGGTATTGTGCTATCCAGAGTTGAATAATCTTTTCAATTGCATCCGTATGAAGTAAGGGAAGCGTCAAGGAATGATTAGGAGAATAACAAATCACCTTACATTCTCCAGATTCACTTTTTGCTTGAAGTAAGCCATCAGTATACGATTCTTGTTTTGCAGGAACTAGAGCCGCAAAGTCGTTGGTAAACACAAAGGTATCTTCGTAGGCCGGATTTAGGGCTCCAGAACTCCGAATATTTGAAGGACAAAGGTAGCAGTTGGGATCATAGGATTGTTTACTCATTGGGGGTGGTTGATCCATTTTACCCTGCCATGGACGATTGTTTCTATGAGGTGAAACGAGGACCCATTCTCCTGTTAATATGTTTTTTCTTCTGTGAGAGTTA
>Ga0255773_10003946_pt1 | contig 12782 bp, 21 predicted proteins | sample 011ome_17_FD_179971 | JGI IMG/M metagenome (GOLD analysis project Ga0255773, IMG submission 179971) | Coastal salt marsh microbial communities from the Groves Creek Marsh, Skidaway Island, Georgia - 011502XT metaG (version 2) | ecosystem: Environmental > Aquatic > Marine > Intertidal zone >...
TTGTATGTTCCTTGAAAAACAATAAGGTCCTGCGTGTTAAGGCTGTTTCTAATATAAACAATTTTTTCAGCATCATTTGGTGTTAGTTGATAAAAAACATCACTACCAAGATCAGTGCCGCTGTTTATAATTATTAAACGATTCCTACCTTCAGAATTTGTGTTTGTTCCATCTGCAATAGGCAAAGTGTTCGGTGAACCAGAGCTTCCTGCTGACGTGGCAGTAATTGTCACTTGCCCATCAAGTGCAATGTCCAAAAGTTCAAGGTTTGTGTTAGTCGTATCACCCCATGTGCCTGACTGTTCACCAGTAGCTATGAGTTCGATACCGTTATTTAATGTATATGTACTAGGCATGTTTCTATCCTATGCTGCTTCTCGGGTCCAACCCGGTGTTTGCAATGGACCTGATGATGGGTTCTCATCACTCCAACCGGGGGATTGTGTTGGTTGTTCGGGAGTATAACTCGGATTTTGATTTGGAACAATGGTTCCCCACACAAGAGGTGGACTTACCTCTCCTGTGGCTGCAACGCCAGTGACGGATACATCCGCATCAGCGGTGGTTGTGACACTGCCAACGGCGGCGGTTCCCGCAACGCCAGTGACAGTTACAAAGGTTTCTGTGTCAACGGTTACTGAACCAACGGAGCCTGTCGCGGCAAGTCCAGTTACAGGAGCGTTAGCGTCAGCGTTGACTTCTATAAAGCCGCCATAAACAAAACCTTGGCATTGCAAACCGCTTGCTATTTCTACAACGGAACCAGCATTGACTGTAACAGAACCAACGGCTCCCGTGCCAGCTATGCCCGTTGTCGGTACATTTGCATCGCCTGTCATAGTGACGGTGCCAACTGCCCCTGTACCTGCGATACCCGTTACAGAAACATCCGCATTTGCGGTAACTGTAACAGAGCCAACGGCACCCGTACCTTCTAGTCCAGTTACAGGCACATTTGCACCCGCGCTGACTGTTGCGCTGCCAACGGCCCCAGTTCCTGCCACACCCGTAGGTGTGACGTTTGCTGCGGCAATTACTGTAGTAGAGCCAACTTCACCCGTACCAGAAACACCAGTTACCGATGTATTGGCTGCGGCAACTACTGTAACGGAACCAACAGATGCTGTAGCCGATAATCCAGTAACAGGTGCATTTGCTTCTGCAACTACACTAACGGAGCCTACAGCGCCTACAAGCTGGGGGAAATTATTGCTGCCCCAGCCTAAATCGCCCCAAGCGCCCCGGCCCCAGCCAGTGATTGGAACGATTACATCAGCCATTAGGCTATCCGAATAATGGCGTTACTTGCGTCCGCTGTTGGGAATACAATGGTAAAGTCACCTGCGGTAGACGTTTTGTCGGCACCAAAGTCTAGCACCACTACCGAAGGATCACCTGACGCACTGTCATTAAAGATCAACGCACCACGGGCTGTGATAGTCGCCGTGCTAAATGTCAAATCAGCAAAATCAGTAAACGCTGTTGTACCACTTGACGTTGGGTCAACACGGGTAAGCGCACCGCCCTTTGCAGTGTAACCAGTTCCAGATACCTCGTTTGTTGCTGTGTACGCTGTTGTTGAAGCATCGAAAGACGCACTATTTGTGTAAAGCGCGAGATTAAAGGTGCTACCACCTGAGTTTTTAAAGTTGTGAACAGCCTCAAGAAGCTCTTTCTTAAAGCTGGTACACATGAAATTACCTGAAAAGGCCATGTCACAGTCTCCTTATAAGTTCAGCAAGCTCGGGATGTCCTGCATCATTGATTGCGTTATACACCGTAGTTCTATCACTTTTTACTGCTTCGCGTAAGTAGAACTCGATTACTTTTGTGATATTGCGCTTATAAGCCAACGCTTGATCACGAATTGCAGGAGGGGCAGAATCCCCCACGGCAACTATCTTGTCTGCGCATCTTTGCGCAACTTCTTCGGGGGTAAACCCACGATTACTTGTGGTTTGTACATCTACCTTAAAGTCTTCAGGTAAATCTATATTTAAGGCAGGTATCATGTTTTCTCCCTAAGAATAAGTCCAGTACGGTACGCATCAGTAACCTCTTGTGATTCGCCAAAGTTTTTGACGCGTGACAGAGCTTCAGTAAAGCGTTGCGTATAGTTTTGTATTAGATCACCTTCACCTTTCATAAACGTATATGCTTCAATGAGGCTACCATATAGCAAAGCTACTGATGCGTTCGTGCTTAACCATGTTGTGTCACCACCTGCACCCGCCGTTAAAGAGTTGGGTCGGTAAAAATAGTGAAGTTCAACATCATAGTTAGAATCTGGAACAGGACCAAGAATAAAGTTATCAATATCAAATTGAGCATAATATCTTGGCACACCAGTAGCGCCACTAGGATTGAAAGATTGAACAAAATTTACATCTTTGAATAAAAGAAATTCTTTTGTGCTTCCGTTCGTAATACAAACGCTAAAAGATGCCAAATAGTCATTCGGCACAGCAAGATATTTATTACTTGCAGTTAGTGTTCCACTTTGGTTTTTACGAAAAACCTCAAGCTGTGCAATCTTTAGAATACGTTCTTCAGCATTCTTGATGAAGGTATCAAGATTGTTCACAAAGGTTGTCTCTGTGTTTTCAGTGTAATCCTGAATGGCTTGTTTTAATTCATCATATGTAAAGCTCATGTAATCACCACTGTAACTTGGCCCACATAACCGATAGTATTCATTTTATTCTTCGGCGTTGGGAATATATTATCACCCACGCTTACAGATACTGCACCAGCGTCAGGATCAGGTCGTGGATTGCGAAGTGCCTGCGCGTCAGGAACTGCGCGTAATGGCTCTAACTGAGGATGTTTTGGTTCCCACTCATCTCTACCAACAAGTAAACCATTCCATTCTTTACGCATGTCTTTCAGCCGATAGCGAAACCCTGATCGGTCAGAAATACCATATGCCCACTTACCTGTGGCATACTTAGACATAACGATAGTTCCTTAAATCTGGGGCTACGCGGAAAGACGCACGATCACGATCTTCATCCATAGCTCTGTTTATTTCTTCTTCATACAGTGCTTTTAGCATCTGCATACGATCTGGTGCGCGTTTCACGCTTATGTAATAGGCCAAACCTGCCGCTAATGCTGGGTAGAAACGGAACGGAACACCAAGAGTGTTGGTGTAAGTATCCGCGTCATCCAGTCTTGTTAATGCGTCATATATAACCACGTCTGTACTATTGTCTGGCAAAGGCCACATCTTCAATACAGGCGTAATTTGACGATCCACAAAGTATTGTGTGGGTCGAGATTGTGTTGTTTTTGTTGGAATATTTAAATATTCATCACGACTAATACGATCCAAAGCAAAATCAGTACCAGAACGACGAACAACCAAAGAAAGAATGTCAATTACGTCAGTCCCTAAATCATAATCACCATCATTTGATGTGACAGTAAATGTGCGTTGCTCAATGGTCCACTGATTCAAACCACGGTTAGCCCAATCAGCAAACATCAAATTCATAGATCGTTTAGCCGTTTTTAAGTCATACCCTGTGCGGACTTCCAAGCCGCAACGCTCAAAAGCCTCTTCGATGTAGTCAGCTACATCTAATTCAAAGTCTGTTGAGCCTGATACGGTCATTTCTTCTTCCTTTTAAGCGACTTAACGCGTTTTGGCTTGCCTGCTGGCTGACCAAGACGTTTCTTTTGAGATATTCTACTACGCTTTTCCGCAGATGTCATCTCTGAAGCTGTCTTAGGTGTTTTTGAACTCACGCGTTTACTTGGTCGGCAATAAGGTGTGCCTCTCTTTTCGCCCTTCTTACGCCCACAAGCCTTACCTGTTCGGACATCTTTCCAGTCTTCTTTAAACCATCTTTTGAGCGCAGCGCCCTTTTTTGTTTTTCGTACAGCCATTAGCTCATCGTTGTTACTTTGCGGCGACCTGACAATACTTGACCGCAGCCGTTTGCAATTACTTCGCCGCCCTTCAGCATGCGCCGAACTGGACGCTTTCGATACTCATTAGAAGGCATAATCACGCCTCCCATAGCCTTTTTTACAGGCTTTTTTTTGCTTTTGTTCCCCCAGTTTTTAGCACCTACTTTTCGGCATTTAGCGATTGCGCCGCTTGCGTATGCGCTTGGGAACACTTTGTACCTTGCTTTTACCTTTCGATAACATGCGTCTTTTGGCATTTTTCTTCCTCTTCATAGGCGGCTTGCTAACTTGCTGCCTCATCTGTGGGCGGCCTATAGCCATATTAACACTTCCAACGCTTACGCGCCTGTCTCAAGCGACTATTAGGGTCTTTTGCCGCTTTCGGAAACTTCTTCATCTGACCTGCCGAACGAGCGCAGTAGGATTTACGCCGCTTGGCATCCTTGCTGCCCTTTTTGACTTTGCCTGTCACAGCAGTCTTTAATTTAGAGCCGGGATTCGCCTTTCGATACGCGGCAACGCCTTTTTTGGTCATGCCTGCACCAGATTTGGTCTTACGATAATTACCGCCTTTACCAGTGGTTTTGCGTATCGGATTCTCTTTTTTACGAGCCATGTTACCTCTGCACAAATAAAGTTAGAGTTACATCACTAGGAATATTTCCAAAAAGTCCATTCTCAAAAATTATTCCATCGCCCGGAATTTCCATTCCAAAAACGCCTTTTCCAGACTCATCTAACTCCAAAACAATAGTACCAGACGCGGCAGAAGCATTGTCATAAACAATTGCTTGTCCTGTCGCGCCTGTATCATGATTTATAATAAAGCCCATCAAACGACCACGACCTGAAGCAAACGATCCAGAATCGTGTCTGTGAACCGCTTTGACTTCATTCCCAGCCATTTTGACCCCTTATGACAAAAAGATTGTCAATTCGTTGCTAGACCCTGTGAAAGCACTTACATACGCACCGCTTGTCGCAAGAATGCCATCATCTGGAATGTTCAGATGATGCATACCTGTTGGAAAAGTTTGCTCAATAAGAGTTTCGCCAGACGCACCACCGTTTTTGATTGTAAATGCGCCAGCCGCCGCCGCGTAAATTACAATCTGACGAATGCGTGAACGTGAGTCACCAACAACAGCCGCAGAGTCACCTTGCGTGAAGTTATATGCCTTTACTGGACCAGCCATACTAGCCTCCTATTACGCTAGGTTATTGTTTTGAGCGTATAGAATAGTAAAACGAACCAAACCCGCAGTTGTTGCTGCTGAAGTAGTTACAGTCAAACGAATATCTGCTGCTCCTGTATCTTGCCAAGCAAGTGCAGCACCAGCTTCAGTAGTTGGGTATTTGCGCCCAGCAGTTGTTCCACTTGCAAAAGTGTTAAGAATTGTTGCTGCACCACCAACAGTATCACCAACACTCAAGTTGGTTGTAGTATTTGCCGCAGTAATAACATCAATTACACAGTCAATGATTTGTGAATTTGCAGGAATAACAACGTCAGTAACAGACGCAGCTAAAGCTCCACCAGACAAGTCTGCTGAAAAAGTTTGCGTCATAACTACTTGACCGACGTTAGCAACGTCAGAACCAAGTGTAGTACCTGTTGTATTCTTGATTGTTCCAGCCTTTATCGGGCCTGAAAAAGTTGTAGTACCCATGTTAGTCTCCTGTCTGGGTTAGTCAGTCGCACCATGCAACTGTCAGGGATAAATTAACCATAACATAAATCAGAAAAAAAGAAAGGGGCCACCGAAGTAGCCCCAAAGTTTACAGGGAGGATAACCTCACTGTATCACATTTTATGCGCCGGGTGAACCGAACACTGCGCGTGGGTCGCTAAAGCCGAAGCTATAACGTTCACGAGCCTTGAAGCGCATGTTGCCTGTGTCGAAATCAGCTTCCATGTTTGTTCTCATTGGAGAACGCTCAAAGTGCTTGAATCCGTTAGGCGCATCAGTTTTGATGAAGAACGCATCTGGGTCAGTCAAGAAGTGGTTTACAGTGTAACCCTCTGGAACCATACCCATGTTACGAATCGCATTGATGTCATTGTCGGCTGTGCCAACACGCAATGTTGATTCCAACAAACGATCTGCAACGAATTGCAGTTGTGGTGGAATGATCAACTTGGTGCCACGAAGGGCAATGATCATGTTGCGTTCATCAACGAAAGTAGAGATGTCAATCAAAGCATTCTCAAGCGAAGTTTCGTTCAAGTCTGCTGCGGTTGACGGCTCATTGCGGAACGTACCACCACCAGCTAGTGGGTGATCAGTTGCACAAAGCTCTTTACCATCGCCACCTGCAAAGTTGCTGTCAAACGCATTGTTTAAAACAGCAGCCGCTTTGACCTGCTTTGTGTGTGCCATAGAACGCGCAAGCGCCTTCGTATAACGCGCACCAAGACGATCATACAGGTTGTCTTCGATTGCTTCTTCAGTCAATGCGAACGCAAGCGCCACTGTTTCGTGTGAATAACGAGCAGTGTATGCTTCATTTGCATTGTCGAACTCAACGCCAGAACCTTCAGATTTTGTGGGAGCATTCCCAAATCCGACCAACATCACTTCCTCTTCAAATGCACGGTCAGATGTTTCCGTGTCGAAGATTTCCGCATGTTGATTCTCATAGCGGTCATATTCCATACCGAATAGAGCGTTCAGGCCCGGCTCAAGTTCTTTGACGAGTTGGGAGCGTGAAATAGCCATAACTCAATCTCCTTATGCCAAGCCAGCGGTTCCACCGCTGAACAGGTGGTTGTTGATTTTCACGATCACGTTAGTGTTCGCAGACGAAACATCGCTGTTCTCAGGGTCTTGAGAAATGTCGATGGCTTTCAACGGCAATGTTGCAGTTGTTGCACCAGTCGTCACATCAAGCTCCATACGAGAAATACCAGAAGTGGTATCCCCAACTGGAGATTGATCAACAATGTCGAAATTACCAGCCAAGTCAGCCACAGGGAATGTGTCATCAGCTTGAATTTCGAATGTTGCACCCGGATCATCAATAACATTTGCCATGATGTCGGATGCGGCAATGCTACCGGGGTAGCTGTTTGCAAAAGTTGGCTTGCCAGTCGTTGGGTCAGTATAGAAACACCCGTTGAACACACCAAGGATCAAACCTGATCCTCCTGCGGCAACACGTTCAATACCGCCGCCTGTAACCATTGCAACAAGGTCGCCTTGGAAAATAGCGGTGCCATAGCCTGAAGCAATCCGATAACGGTTTTGCTGCTGTGAGCTAATGCTTGTACGAACTGGACGAAGGCCAAAAGAGGCGTCTTGATTAGCCATTTTCTTTATCCTTCAGTTTATCCGCCTTTTCGACCAGAGCCGAACGAGACAGAAGATTTACGTTGCGGAGCAAGTTTCGGCATAATTGGATTGTTTTCTTGCATCCAATCATTATCCACTGCATCCATTTGATTTTTTGTCACACCTTTATAGTGATCTTTCCGCTGCTGAACCAATTCGACGGGCATACGTGCGAGAACAAGTCCGCCGTTGCCAATGACACCAGCGTTACGCCCTTCGTCTACTACAGGTCCTATCCAATCTGGGTAATCCTCTGCGCGAACGAGGTCCCAACCTTCTTGCCGTTTCTTATGAACGTTAGTTTTGTCATCAAATTCCATCACAGATTCACGAATCCAACGATGAACATATCCGATGGGGGGTTCAGGGGCATCTAAGGCCGAGCCGGGACGCCATTCTGTTTTGCGCTCTGTGCGCTCCCGCGATTCTACTTCGCGTGATGTCCGATTAGCCATATCAATTACTCCTGTCTTTGCTCTAAGCGAGCAACTTCTTTTGCATACCTATCCAATGGGATACGCATTTTTTTGGCAAACGCCACTTGACCCGGTGTTAATTCCACCGCTTTTTTCCGCCCTGATTTTACAGACCGTCCGTTTCCAGACGCGGGAGCAACAGTCTGGGCGTTGGACCGCTTCTCCTTAAACTTTTGAGGCATCTCTCTACGCATACGAGTGTCGATTTCTTTGTAGTAATCATCACTGGTAGGGTCGAAACCTTCCTCTAAAACTAACTGTTCATGAATTGCTTGCGCTGCGCGAGTCATTAGTCGGTCTTGACCAAACCACTCGTTCTTACCTAGCCAACTTTGCAGCTTTGGATCAGGTGCCTGTTGTGGTGCAGCTTGTTGTTGTGGTTGCTGTTGAGCAACTTGTGCTTGCTGTTTTGCAACTTGCTGTTGCTTTGCAATCTTAGCTTTTTGAACGCGTACACGCTCTTTGGCTATCGCAATCTTTGAAATGGCTTCTTGGGCATCTGCGACTTTTTCATAATCGCCTGCCTCCATAGCTTCAGCCAAAGCGCGTTTGGCTTGAGACTCTTGAGCCTTCAAGCGACCTTCTGCTTCAGTATTGTAACCAACGCTCATTTGCTGCAAGCGTTGCTTCATCTGATTGTTTTCAGCTTGAATTTGCTGTGCGTACTGAACAGCCGCCTGCGCTTCTTCAGCAGCAGCGTGTCTTTTCGCGGTTAATTCTCTAATACGTTTTTGAACAGATTGGCTATATTGATCTAACTCTTCATCTCCAGAAGACTTATCTCGAACATTTGTTCGGCTTTCTTCTTCGGAGTCGTCTGAAGAAGCCTCAACTGTATCTTGATCATCATCATCAAGTTCTACAGATGTATTTTCTTCAAGTTCTTCGTTTGCACGAATATCTTCAGACATAGACATTTCCTTGTTCTCCCTTCACTTATACATATGAAATGTCTTTTGGGTCAAGAATCGTGGCAATAATATTATCGTCATTTATGATTCTTACCTCAAGACCTTCCACTTTGAACCTATTTCCAGCATATCTTCCTATAAGAACCCAATCCTTTTCATTACACCAAGGACCATTTGGGAACTTCTGGGAGTCTTTATATGCATCTGGACCCAACCTAACAACGTAAGCCGCAACAGTTGCAAAGGATTCACGATCACGAATCTGATCGGGAACGATAATACCACCTTTAGTCTTTTCACTGGGATAGTAAGGGATAATGAGAACACGATAGCCTGTAGGCTGTGGTAATCTCTCTATGGCTGAACTCTCCATCTCGGATGGATCACGTTCATTTTTACTTTCCGCACCTTTGCCAAACGCATTCTGAATGGGTTTGGGCATTTCTGCGTTTTCTTTTATTGCCTTACGCGCAGCCTTCGCAACGTGATCTGGCACAAATAACTTATCAGTCATCCGCGTACTCTATGCCTTTCATCGCGGTTTTGATTTCATCTTCAACGTAGGTCATTCCGCGTATTTCGCCTACGATGTACCGATACTCTTCAAAAGTTTGTATCGAACCGTCCGCGAGCTTGTCTTTAAGACGCACATCACGCTCACGTATGCTTTTTAACAGATATTCTGCAAGATTTAGTGCGTCCATACCGCATATAGTATGCGATTATACGGGAAACACAAGTATAATTACCAAAAAATCAGAAAATGCCTTGGAATCTCTGGGGTCTAGCTATTTTGCTAAACTTTCTTACGAGGCCGCCCCCGTTTTTTCGCTGGGGCTTTGGCTGCTTCTTTCTTTTTGGCTTTTGGCTTTTCAACCCACGCTTCGTTTTCTGGGGTTTTTGGGTCATCTTTTACAAAATGTCCTTCCTCATTACGCGCTCTTACCATTTCTACAGGAATTTTTTGAACAACACTTGATGCAGCACGTTTTGCCGCACGAATTTGTTCGACCATTTTATCTCTTACTGATCCCATTTTAATTTCCCTTCATCCTAGAGTTTAACGCAGCAATGTCTCTCTGTGTTTGAATACGCTCTTCCGCTACGCGTGAACGTTCATCAATCGCTTTCTCTTGAGCATCAATGCGCTGTTGTGCGATTAGAACATCATTACGCTCTTTCTCGCCTTCCATTTCCTGCTTGGCGTCAAACTCCTGCTGCTTACGCTGCATGTCCGCTGCCTTCAGTTGCAGTTCTTGATTTCGAATATCTACAAGTGGATCAGATTGTGGAGGTGGGGCCACCGCTTGTGCAAGCTGTTCTGTCATCTCCGCTATGATTTCAGCCGCACGAGAGTCGATCTGAGGCTTGAATTGCATCATTGGGTCCATAGGTGGCTGACCGGGCTGTGGCGGCATCATCTGAGCTTGCTGTTGCATCATCTGCATTTGCTCTGGCGGTATCTGAGACATAATCTCTTGCTGCGCCTGCTGTTCAGCCATCAAGCCAATATGCTCCTGAATATGCCCCTGTAACGCCATGATAGACTGTGGGTTCAACTCCATAGCAGGCGTAGACATTACAGCCATGTGTGTTTCAATATGCGCTTGGTGATCTTGGTCAGGGAACGCTTGTAATGGCGCTCCCTGCAATGCCATCTGGTTCTCTTTCGCAGCGTTCATAGGCTGCGGTTGAGGCGGGGGTGGAAGAATGGCATCTATGTTTGTTACACCAAGAGCTTCGTACATCTTACGGTACGCGGCATACAGACCCTGTGGGCCACCGTGTATTTGCGGATTAGACTGCACTAACTGTAGTTCAGTTTGCGCCAGAGCAATCCTTTGCGACATAGAGAAAATATTGGGATCAGAAACTGGTAGGACATCAATTTGACCTCCAAAGTCTTGCACGAAAATCTCTGGACCCATTTGCATGTCCGCTTGATACGGATAAGACTGGATCGTTTCAGAAAAGATTTTCGCAAGTAATTTAAACTCAATCTTCTGCGAATAATGTAAACGCTTGTGAATCGCGGACATAACTTTTGTACCACGCTCCATAATCGCCATCGTCGTGCCAACAGGCGTTTCACCGCCCATCTCACCAACCTTGAGGTCAGCCATAGACGCGAAACGGCGTCCTGCATCCACTAGGGTTCCCAAAAGGTTATAAAGCGTCCCTGAAGGCTCTTTGAAGGGGAGTGGCATCAAGGAGCCTTGCAGGGTGCCTCCAACCACATCAATATCGCGGAACTCACCCGGTTGAAGGGGATTGTCTTCATCGCGGATACGAGCGCCACGGGCTTTAAAGCCTGCTGGAAGATTGGAGAGGGTGCCTGCATCAATAAGCTGACGCAGGATCGACGTTGACGCTTGAGCTAACCCACCAATCATGTGAGTCAAACCAAGGCCATAGAAACCAAGACCGGGCAGAAACTTATAATGCACGAAATACTGCTTCGCACGTTTCATCGGGTCGATTTCCATATAGTTACGACGAATAGCCAATACTTCGCCAGAATCAGCAATGATTGTGACGATATATGGCAATTTCAAACCTGTCGGCTCGCCATCTGCTCCCATGTCCTCAAAGCCCTCAATATCAAGGCTTGTATGGACCTCATACAAAGTTAAATCTTCAGACGGTCCACTTGGATGAACTCCCTGAATGTCATCAATTGATTCCTCGACCTCATCAGCCATATCCTCTTCACCGTACCCACCAGTAGGAAGGTCGATGTCACGATAGAAACCAACAAGCTGCATCTTGCGAACTTCGTTAGAATCCATCGTGATTCGATGCGTAACGCGAGGAGAAGAAACCAAATCAATTGCACCATACGGCACAACTAAATCTTCAGCGTGAATAAACTTACTAACCGCACGTTGTTTTAGCGGATCAAAGTAAACCTTTTTAAACGTAGAACCCACAACAGGAAGATAGAACAACATTTGATCCAACTCAGGATCATACTCTTCCATTTCATAGGTTATCATATAATTCATGTAATCTTTGACACGCTCAGACTGCTTTACAAGCACCTCATTCTGCGCACCAATAACAGACGTTCGAACAGGTCCAGTTGCAGGCAACAACTCACGATACGCCTGCGCTTGAAACTGCGTAACAGACTCAGCCAACAACGGATGAATAACGCCAGAGGAGCCTTCAAATGGCTCTGTACGATCCTCGGTTTTCATACCAAGGAACTCTAACCCTGTCTTATATGTATCTTCCCAGTCTTCACGAGAGGACAAATCATCCTCAATCGAACCAACCAAATCAGATGAAATACGACCTAACTCAGCCTCATCAATCACATCAGCCAAGTTTCCATCAAAGGGAACTTCAGGCTTGGGAGCCATATCTTCTTCAAACTCACCAACCACTGCGCTGCCATCGTCAAACTCTGTAACTCCGGGCTGCGCAGGTAATTCAATTACATTCTGAAGCGATTCAGCTTCAGCAATCATTGGGTCTTCAGGCAATCCACCTGCACCTAATCCACGTTCGACTGCCATTAGAAAATATCCTTTTCGTTACCCTCAATTGGCTCAAGCGTATTAATGTCCTCAAAGTCGGTTATAGGACCGCCCTTTTCCCATTCATTGCACACATTCTCAGCCGCACAGGTAAAATCTAGCTTTTCGCAATAACCAACTTCACTGCCCTCATCCATTCCAAGACCGCTTTCAATGCAGTCTAAAACTTTAGAGCGAATGTTATAATACTCGCAAGTTCCGCAAATTTGCTTCTTCTTTTCCCAGTTTTTTACGGCTGGACCATAAGCATATTCTTGAACTGCATTCTCACGATTTTCAGCATTTACATCAGAATCTTGAGTGGAAAGAGGACAAACAAACTCCTCCTCCACTTCATACATGTCGTCATCAACAACTTGGTTGATACCAGATGTAAGCTCATCCATGTCAATGTTGATAACGATTTTAGCCATTTACTTTACTCCAGCAAACTTGGTGCCTGAAATCGCTGCACCACCACCACGACAAACACCGCCGCCATCTTTGTAGCCACGAACTTTGCCGCCGCCCATGTACTTTTTGACCGCGCCACCTTCCATGTACTTCATGGCTGCTTCAGGGTCCATCTTCTGCTGAACGTCTTCAGGCAACTTTGAAAAACCTTTA
>Ga0255773_10003952_pt1 | contig 12767 bp, 6 predicted proteins | sample 011ome_17_FD_179971 | JGI IMG/M metagenome (GOLD analysis project Ga0255773, IMG submission 179971) | Coastal salt marsh microbial communities from the Groves Creek Marsh, Skidaway Island, Georgia - 011502XT metaG (version 2) | ecosystem: Environmental > Aquatic > Marine > Intertidal zone > Salt...
TTAAGAGTTCGGAGCAATCGGGTGGGCATTTCTGAAGTAGCCGAATGTTGCGCGCACAACAGCAGACATGACCGAAACGGCCAGTCCGAGTTTTTCATTCAGTATAAGAAAAGTCCACCTCATTGGAAGATTTTAACCGACGAGAGGTATCATTACATCTCTGTTTCAGTACTGTATGAACCCGAGTTAAATCGTTATTATTCCACCGTGAATGTCAGGTGATGCCTGCAATGGTTTTGGTCCTGACGCCTTCTGTGGTTTTAATTGTCGACCCAACGTTGCCAATGCTTTGGCAGTTGCTCCAGGGACCGGCAAGCGAAGACATTCAGAACTACCTCTCGAACTGCAATGTCCCGAACATCATGCTTTCGAATGGAAATCAATAATTGTCAAAGACTACACCTGTAGAAAGACCATTGTATAAATCAACCGGTGTTACAATAAGTTCATCGGGATCAATTTCTGTATTGTAACGAACTTTAATCTCGTTTTGTACGTCTTCAGATGAAAGATTGTAGTCCTTAAATTGGTGAATATCACACAATTGAATACCCGCATTGTAGTAAATTTTAAACACCAACTCAGAACAGTACATTGAACTTTCACTCCATTGGAACTTTGAGTCATAGTTCTTTCCGAGCTGTGCAGATGCGTAATCAAACATCATTTTCATTTGACGTTTATCCAATCCCCAGATATAACGAACAACCGTATACTTAGAGTCAACACCGCGACTGATAAATTCATCGATTGGTGTCATCTTAACAGGTTGGACTGCTTCCATTACATAGGTCTTCCCATCTTTATTGTAAATAATACCTACGTGACTGTATTTAGAGCCAGTGACGTCTTGAATCATTTTACTTTGATTAGACTTTGAGGTGTGGAGGATAATGTCTCCATCTCTAAAACCTTTATTGCGGTTACAACCGAACAATGAAACTGAGAGGACTACTGCGAGGAGGGAGAGAATTAATTTGTTCACAGTATCGAGTTTGAGCCAGTGATTCGTCAGACCGAATTTCCGATTTGCTCTCTTAATCAATTCGCCAATAATTGGGACAAAACTTCAGGAAACCCTTTGGCCTTGGATTTGAGGTTATGAAGTAAAGATTTCTCAAGGTCATCAATTTGCCCATCGGAACTGAGCTTATCATACAGCCATTGTGCCTCTTCTTCGTCAATTTCGCCTGGTGAAGTCTCATCTTCCAATAAAAAACTTGAAATGGCATCTACGAATTGCATGCCCCATGAAGGGTGATTCGAATTGCCAGAAACTGCATCATTCAACTCAAAAAGGAATTCAGCTTCCTCTTTGTCAATTACACCATCGGCGAACAAGATTGATTTTAATTCATTCACCTCACTTGCATCAATAATGCCATCGGCTAAAATTTCCGCTTTAAGTTGCCCTAATGTCTTCATGTTGACGATGTACGGATAAGAATTGAATCAATTGATGAAATAACTGAAATCCTCACCAATGCTAAATTTCCCCTTTCCATCAGCATTTTCTACAATAAAAGTTGGGTCTCCATTTTCATCGAGGTAGAACAATGAAGTTTTCTTTGAAACAGGGTTGTATAGGTGCAGATAATTGTGCCTGGATGCCAACACATCGATGTGCTCAAGTGTATATTCCGCCCCTGTCACGAGCTGGCCGTAGTCGCATATGAATGTTTCTATAGTGGAGTTATCTGTATCAATGACGTATCGAACGTGGTAGCCATCTCCAGATCCTGTGTAGGTTATGGAATTTTGCCATTGATCGTTCATTACAATGACTTCGCCAGGGGTTTCATTGGTATAACTGTTGTGTGCGAAAAAGTCAAATGTGAATACCTGGCCAAAGGCAATGGAATGAATGCCCGCCAATAGGATCGCCAAAGGTAGAACGCGAATTTTCATGTCGTTGGAGTAGAAGGTTCACTTTGAGAACGATTACTTTCCGTGGATCATTTGCGCAGGAACTCACAAAATGTGAAAAGTCTGTTCCAAATCTTCAAATTGGACAGCTCTGCTTACCCTCTGCAATTCATTCCAAACGATCACTACACTTACAGCCGTTCGCTCTTGGGTTTGATCGGAATCGTCAGGCTGTAGAAGGGCAGCACAATGCCTTCATCTGCAATTGCAATGAGTGCGTAGTCCCATGTGAAGCCGCGACGCATGGCAAATCGCCGAACTCCGAGGGAAAAGATATTGGTGGTGTAATAGGCCGTGTTGTTCCAATTCGAGGTCGCAATGAGATAGTTCTCCGAAATGAACCACGTCTGCTCATTGAGAGGAAGCAGGAAGGAGATGTTCGCAATGTTTGCCCCTTGGAAATCGGTGCCGGCGGTGAACGTGACGTTGGAATTTTCACTGCCGAAAGTCAGGTTGGCGAACCCGAGGCCAACCGGGTCATCCCAAAAAGGGAAAAGCACCAATCCTCCCATCGAAAACCGCACTTTTTCACTCAACTCGAATCCGGCCTTGGCGGTAAAGCCTATGGCGACAGGTGCCAAAATGTTGGTTCCAACGGTGAGCCCGGGCGACAGTCCTACACTCGCTTGATTGTAGAGCCCGTAACTGTTTTGGTAGTACGCTTCGTCCTGATCTAATTGAAACGCCGATGGTGCAAAGAAGTATCGGGTGGCGTTGGGGTCGGGCTCGTAATTTGATCGAGGCCATAGCAAAGGAGCCTCCAGGTTGAGTTGCTTCGAGCGTTCTTCATCTTGGATGGCTTGACGCTCTGATGCCGTAAGCGGTCCTTGGGTGAAGTACTTGATATCCAACTTTTGGACAGTGACCTCCCCGAGCACGGGGGTTTCCAGGACGATTGTGGCGTCTGTTTTGTTGACCACGGAGCCATAAAACCAATTGCCGTTGGTCAGTTGGATAAAAAGCCATTCTCTTTCATCCAGCACAAGGCTATCCGGGGGATTGACTTGCCCCAAGGTTGAATTCCACACTCCCATCATTGCTGTAAACGCGATCCAGACGAACAGTTTTCTCATTGTCAAAAGGTACGTCTTTTGGTTGAGGTCATCGCTTGGCCTGAGGTGCCGACAGCAGCGGGATGAAAAAAAAGGCCGCCCCCTCAAAGGGAGCGGCCGATTTGAATATTCAGAAACAATTAGGATAAAATGGGCAACCTGTATCACATTGAATACAGGGGTCAACAGCCGGCGCTACATACGTCCAATTGAACTCGTCCGCGGCGGTATTTTCGATTCCAACAGCATCAGTGAATGTACTTCCAGCGACGTTGATGGTGCAAGCGCCGTCAGCGGTTGGTGTAAACGTCGCCGTGTACGTCGTACCCGATCCGGCGAAGCTGGAAAGCGCGCCATTCGTCACTGTGATGTCGGCTACATCGAAGTCATCTGTGCTCGCCGAAGCCGTAAACGTCAGACTGAGCGTCGCGTCGCTTGAAGAATCGCCGTCGGAAACTTCCGAAGCCGTGATCGTCATGCTTGGTGGTGGGTCCAGAACGCAACGAACAGAAAGCCCGCTCTGTTGAGAGGGACTGATCATTTCTGTGTTTCCATAGCCCAGAAGCCGAGCCAATGCGGTTGTATAAACTGGAGAGGACGACCAGAAATGCCCTTCGTCGATGTGATAGTTGAAGTATCCAACTTCGGTCCGGTAGCCGGCCGCCACAGCAGAAAAACCACTGCTATTCGTACCGTCCCATGCAGGAGTATCCGAAAACGATGATCTCAAGGCATCGGCGGCGTTAAGTAATCCGCCCAAACCATCTGTCAACGTCGTCCACTCGGCGTTTGTCGGGACGTGCCAGCCGCTTGGACACAAATTGCCCGTGTTAACCGCAAACCAATTGTACAAGCGACCGTAATCAGCTAAGTAAGTCGCCTCGTCATTATCGTAAACCGTCACCGCTCCATCGGTATTCGTCGACCAAGCGGCTTGATCCAGTCCAATCGTAATTGCGCTTCCGTTGTTGTAGTTCGCATTGCGCAGGTTCTCCGCAAACCAGCATTGTGTACCGATGGCGACGATATTGTAATCGTAACCCTGATAGGAGACAGAGGTCAGATCACCACAAGGATAAGAGGGCTGGGCTACAAAAAAAGACAACGTATCACCGTAAGTTGTCCCTGAAGCATTCGTGGCATAAGCACTGAAGTAATACGTCACATCCTCCGTCAATCCGGTCAACACCGCAGCAAACGTGCTGTCAGTCGCCATGGTGACCGTGGTGTCGGCCGCATTGCTCAGGTCGGCCTGCAAGCCCCACTTGAATCCCGTCGCAATCACATTGGATCCACCATCTTGGAGCACTTTACCCTGAAGTGTGCTCGTGTCGTCGTCAATATCCGTCGCATCATAGGACTCTGCTACTAGCGGGTCCCGAACACAACGAATGGAATGCCCGAACCGCACATCGCCGCTGATTCGGTTGGCGTCTACGGCCGTACTTGACAGTCGCCGATACCACGCATCCGATTCACTTGGAGAGGAAGACCAGAAAAACCCCCAAGGATAGCCATCGGTATATGGATATAGTAATGGGTGGAAGGACCCATTGAGGTCGAATTCTCCGCCTATGTTCCGGCTGCCGCCAGTCAAAGCAGAAAAACCGGACTCATTCGTGTCGCTCAGGGGGAAGAGACTTGCACAAGCAGATTTCATCTTTTCTCCAGCGACCAATTCGCCGCCCAAGGATTCAATTAAAGCTGTGAAATCAGTGTCCGAAGGCACGTGCCAACCTGATGGACATAAATTGCCCGTGTTCACAGCATACCAATTGTATAAGCGACCGAATTGAGCAAGGTTGAACGCCTCATCTGCTCCGCCCTCATCAAAAACCGTAACGGCTCCATCGGTTGTGGTCGACCAAGGGCCATCTTCCAGACCCGAAGGAATCGCCGTGTCATCATTGTAGTTTTCACTGCGCAAATTCTCAGCGAACCAACATTCGCCGTTGATTTCAACCAATTGGTAGTCATACCCTTGATAGTTCAATGATGTGAGCGTTCCGTTGTTGCAGCCCGTCAAATCTGATGGGAGTGGATCGCAGGGCATTTCGAAATTTAACGTATCCCCGTAAGTGACTCCACCCAGTGAATCCGCAATGAATGCAACATAATACACCGATTCTTCCGACGTCAAACCGCTAAGGTCCACACTGAAGTCACCGGTGAATGATGTGCTTAAGGCATCTTGAGCATTGCTCATATCGGCTTGCGTGCTCCACTTGAATCCGGCACCCACAGCGGAACGCCATCCATCAAAATCACGACCTCCGTTCAATGTAACAGTGCCATCGCCGAAATCACTTGGATTCAATGTAACCGCCTGTGGACCGGCCTTCGGGTCATTGATGACGCAACGGATAGGAGCTAATTGACCCCATCCACTTTGGTATGATCCCAACGGCGTAGCCGTGAAATCATGTGGCACAACGTACCATGAACTGTCCGCGATATTGAATTGTAATCCACCGGTTTTGGCCTCGTAATACGTTCCTGGCAAGTTGGTGCTCTCAAGTCCTGCACCCCAAATGAACAAGTCGTTCTTTTTCCAAATTGGCTGTTCGGAGGACTGGCCGATCGTCGCATCCAAGATTGGACCCCCTAATTGAAATCCGCTCGCATTTGTCCCAGCGAAGTACATCTTTGGGTCATAGAACGGGTCTGATGGATCATTGTATGGGTCAAAACTGCCTGTTCCTGCCCACCAATCCGCTGTGTTTTTTAAAAACACATCATAGAGCCCTGCGTTGAAGGAAACTTTGCCAATACTACTCGTATACGTGTAAGAATTGATTTCGTCTAAATCTATCGTGACACTTCCAAAAGCTACTATGTTTCTCAATTCTTCAGCAGTGGCCACATGCGTTCCTTTGGGGCAAACATTTGCCGAATCGATCGTTGCCATCACATTGTAAACTCGCCCGTATTGAGCCAAGAAGGCCGAATCTGCGAAGGATTGCACAGATTGACCTGAATTCAACATGTCATCCAAATCAGCCTTTGCTGCCAAATTGTCTTCGGAACTTTGCGTCCTGTCAAATGAGATGTATGGAATTGAATCACCAGTATTTGTCAATTCCGTGCGCAAATTCTCAGTAAAAACGCAGTCTTGGTGGAACCTTTCAGTGTGATAGGTATAACCGTTATAATCAACATCATGGCACGCTCCAGTCACAAAGTATTGTATTTCACTGTAGCTCGTTTGTTGACTGTCAATGGCAAATACTTGGTAGTAGATTCCGGTTCCAATCTCAATGGAATCGGGCAATAACAATGGTGCGATGTACGAACTATCCGATAATTCTGAAAAGTAAATCGTATCCATGGCTGCGTAGAGCACTTCTTTCCTGTCAGCACTTAAAAGGAATTGAATCGCTTGCGACTCCATATAGTTTCCCATACCCCCTCCATTATAGTAATTTTGCTGCCCCCACCATCTTTGAATTTCCTGAACGATTGAAAAATCGTTTGATCCATATGGGTAGCTGGCAAGTGCGTCCTCGATACCGAAATCATCATAGGAAGTGGATGCACAGAAGGTAGAGTCTACGCTCATAAAGCCGGGAAAGGATGGATGGTTTGTATAGAAAGAGGGGTCCTGACCGGCTTGGACGCAAATGGATTGATAGTTATCCACATAAAGCGGATTCCATTGGGTGTCAAATTGTTGAATATGGTTGTTGGCCGTGGACCAAGCAATTCCGAGTGAATCCGATTGAAGTTCGGTATATTCCAATTCACCATGGATCATCGCCCCATTGTCCATAGCATCTACTACACCATTTTGTACGGCCTTGGGTGTATACAATTTCAAAGTATCTCCCCATCCCGTGCCCAACTCATTGGTCGCAAATGCCGCGAAATAATGGAAGGTTCCAGGTAACAGATTTTCTTCAACACGGGTGTCACCATATTTTAAATTCAGGGTGAATGCCGTGTCCAAATTGAGAACCAAATCCTCTATTTCACTATGATATCCCGCATACTGTGTAGTGTCGTACCCATTGCTCAAATCGCTTTCAGTGCTCCATTTCCATCCTGCGCTTAAGATCTCCAAGTTTCCTTTGTCCTGGACTGTGCCATTGGGGATGTGAAGAACCTTTCCATGGTCCCAAACATAAAATGCCATTTCATCCGTTGTAACGCTGGGTACACTTGGTGTGCGAGCTTCAACATATCGCACATCACTATAGGCCGTGTCGTTTTCATTGATCGCATATGATTTGAAATAATAGCGTTCGTTTTCAATCAAGCCTGAAACGTCCAATAAGAGTGAATCAGATGGAGGAACTGGAACGATTGTCCAAGTAGAATCTGAGAAATCTTCATTGAGGCTGTAGATGATTCCGGCCTCCAAAACATCCAGTTCGATGCTGGTTGTTTTCCAACCGTTGTGGCCGATGAAGCCTCTCAAAGTAGCAGTATTTGCTGTAGCATTGATGGCATTGATGCCGAACACGGTTGGCGGAGTTTTCCCTTCTTCAGATACGCATCGAATAAAACCTCCACGCTGCACACCCAATGTCGGAGTTGTAGAAACAAAATACCAATCAAATGCATAATCATTGACATTTGGCGTGGCAATATCACCTCGAATATTCAAGGTAGTTGCGTAAAGATTATTGACTGAAACCAGCAGAGACGTAAGGTCATCTGTACTGAGTTCACTGGAATTTCCAATGTAACTCCCTGTGGGAAGTAGTGATAATCCAAATCTATCGGTACCGTCCCACCCGGGATTGCTTGATGAGCTTGCTCGTAATGCCCGACCCAGTGCCTCTTTGGATGTTGAATTGGCATCCACGGTAGAACCATTGTAAATTTCATCTGCAGCTAATTCATCCACAGTGAGGTAGTTTGCGAAAGAAGCTAGCTTCGTTTTTTCTGAGATTTTCCAACCGGCGGGACATATTTTCCTCATTTGAGAAATCAAACCGTATTGCGCCAGTTGCACCGTATAGTAGTCACCTGTTACCAAACGAGCACTATCTGATCTAACGATCATTCCGCCGGCCTGAAATCCCACAAAAGCTGCAGAATCTGCAGAATTCGAGAGGTCGAATTGCGCGATTGAGTCTCCATTGGCGTAGGTCACGGTTCGCAAATTTTCGGTGAAGTAGCAATCGCATCCCAGCCGTGTCGTTCCATACGAATGACCGAGGTATTCGAATGAAACAGGGCAAGCTCCTGCGCAGAACAGAATCTCAACCCCCTCATTCAGACCGTTGACGTTCTTTACAAAGGCCCGAAAACTGTATTCATTGCTGTACTCAAAAGGCAGGTTGACGGTTAACGTTGAATCCGCTGCCAATGACGAGAAGGCGAGCGTTGTGTCACCGGCCGCACTCAAATCGGCGCGGTACCAGGAGAATCCCACGGAATCTGGCTGGGCAATATCTTCTGTCCATGTAAAACGTGCGTTCAAATACGCCGTCGAATCGGTTGGATTCGTAACAGGAAGTGTAGTGACATCCACCAAGGTGAAAAACTGGATAGTATCGGTTTTGGAGGTTCCAATTTCATTCTCAGCAAACCCTGCGGCGAAATACTGCGCTCCGGGCAATAAGTCAGGTAAGACCGCCGAGAATACTGAGTCTGAAGGAATGTAAGTCAGCACAGAATCGGCTGCACCTACCAAATCGCTCGAAATGCCCCATTTGATGTAGGTGCTGTCTGGACCAACTCCACCCGTATCCGTCAACTTTACAGCTAACTTCTCCAAAGAGCCATCCCATGTGATGGTGTCGATCACTGGCGCAATCGCCAACGTCTTGAATGTTAACGTGTCACCGTAAGTTGTTCCTGTGCTGTTTGTTGCGCTCGCGGCGAAGTAATAATCGGTGTACCGCGTCAAGCCCTCCGCAATCACTGCGTACTGATCATCGCATGCCGTTGTGGAATTGGTGATGCCTTCGCTGTAATTGATGGTCGAGTCTTGGGCGCCTGCTAAACTTGCCGTCGTTCCCCACTTGAAACTCAAATTGGTGATGGCATCGTCAAATGCGAAACAAGCGTTTAATTCCGCTTCATGTGCCGAAATCGATGCAGCAGATTCAGTGACTACAGCCACGGACGTCGCAAAGGGGATGGTGTCTGAACCGGTGCCTCCAACGTTCGCCGCGAAGCTTCCGACATGATAATTTGTGCCATCTGCCAGACCGGTAAAAGCCGCCGTGAACGTACTGTCAGAAGGTTGGTATGTGCTGGACAAGGTGTCGCCAGGTGCACTCAAATCTGCGTTTACGCTCCAAACGAAGTAGGTCGAATCTGGAATCGGAGTGCCGTTGTTACCTCCGAGATCCAAAAGGCGCCCGGTCATGACCTCCGTCTCAGCGTCCCAAGACACGACGCCCAACGTGGGTGATTCCGGCAAGGTCTTGAATGTCATGCTGCTCTCGGAGTTTCCTCGTCCTTGGACATTGTCTGCAAAGGCTCGGAAATAGTAATCCGTGTAACGCGTCAGTCCTGTAATAACTGCGGAGTGTGCTGTCCCGCCGGTGCTGTCGGAACTGATGCTTCCGCCGTCAAACGTTGCTGCTGTGAAATCAACGATGTCGTATTGAAATTGAACCGCGTCGGGTCCTTGGCCACCGGCGTCGGTTATACTCGTGATTAAACGTGCAGAAGTCGAAGTCACCGAAGCTGTATCCAAAGTGAAACCAGATGCTGTGTCCGCTAGTGTTCGGAACATCAAGGTGTCTCCCATGCCGTAAAGTCCAAGGATACTTGCATTGAGTTCTTGACCATTGATGGAAATCCCTTGGCCATTGAATTCACGCATTAATGAATCGTTCGCCGCAATTGGAATGGCGATGTATTCCGAGTAACGCTCGAGTCCCACGATGGATCGCGTAAAGACCGAATCAACGTTCAATAGAGCAGTGTCCATTGCTGTATGAGTCGGCAAATCAGTGGGCGGCGCTGTTACATCGATCGCGTTCACATATGTGGTCCAATGGTCCGCAAGAAGTGAATCTGTTAGGAGTGCAAAGTCCACGTCCTCGGTAAAAATTGAGTCAATCTCAAAAAAACCAAGGGAATCATTCCACAACTCCTGTTTGCCATAAATGACGCCCCAAATGCGCATGGCGGCTCCACCATCGTCGGTCACTTTGGCTTTGATGGAAGCCGTGTGCTGAGCGATGCTCATCACCTCTTGGGTCAATACCGTTGGCGGGCCGAGCAACGCCTCGTCCAATTGGATTTGCAGGGACAGAATGCTGTCGCGGAGAACGTAACAGTCATGCCACATGTTGATTGTGTTTCCTGCAATAGAACCCGACACATAGACATCGTATACGGTATCCACTTCCAAAGCGCCTGCAATGCGATTTTCCAAGTCCCGAATCATGAGCATGAGCGTCGGCCAATCGCAATCCATTTGCAGTTCTACCCCAGCAGTTTGATCAATCAATTGCCCGGTCACCGGTAACGTCAACAAGGTGTCACCTTGGTATGGCACAGAGTCGTGCAAGGCAAGTTGTGCCTGTACATCCTGGCCTATAGGTGAAAGGATGCAAACCATAGCTAGGCTAAAGGAGAGTATAAAACTTTTCATAGCGGATTATAAATTCGATTAAACGATTAAAATGCTCGATTTATGGAGATTAAAATTACGTTTTGTGTCGTCGGTATGTTTCTCATGATGATGTCATATAATTCAGACTTAATCAGGTTTAAACTTCATGTGATATCACTTTAGGTCAAGAAGGGTGCTGAATGAAATACCTTCGAGTGAGCATCATCCTTTGCCGCCAGAAATACAGGAATTACATTGAAGGGAATCCTTATCGCCTTGACCCATTCATGGGTACATTGGGTCATTAGTTGGTTTGTTGTGAGCGTTCCATTCCTGCTCAATGCGCAAGTACAAGTGGATTTGAGCGGCCGCCTACTTTTGAAAAAACTTTATCACACGTCCGAATACAATCAAGCCAGCTTAGATTCTGCAACGGTAGAACTTCAACGACTCGAAGCCAAAGAAGCGCAGGATGCCGATTGTGTTGAAAGGGAAAGGTTGAAGGCCATTATTGCTCATGGCTGCGCACGTGGTGGGAAGTCCATTGCGCTGACATCTATCCTTGAAGAGGACGGAGCGTGTTGCCCGGCTTCCGGATTGTATCAGTATTTCTTGGGCTGCGCTTTAATTGACGCGGGACAAGACATGTCGGCCGCCAATCGATTTCAACGAGCCATTGAATTGATGGAAGAATCTGATGAAGCCACTCAGCCAGCGTCGGTCGCTGAAGGCGTTGATTTATTGCGATTCCTTAGAAATCCTGATCTGTCTATTCATTCCAAGGATTTCTACCACGGACATCTTTACTACGAGTTGCTGTTGGATACCAACTTATCTGAAGATGAGTGGGTAAGAAATTGGGAGATACTGAAGGCCACCAATGCTTTTCAGCGAGATGCATTTTCTGAGTATGTCAATGAGTTCTTAGAGGAGTCTGATAACAATGCCGTTTTAAATTATATAGATTCCGGCCACGTGGCGGAGTCCAAGGTTGCGCACTGGCCGATTGCTTTCTTTATGCTATTGGGCTTTGTTGCAGTGTTGGTCTGCTTGATGGCCATGCGGGAAATTCGCAAGCGGCGCGAAATTTCAGAGAAATCATCAATCATGACGCCCAAACGTGAATCCGGCGAGAATATAGATGCGCCGGAAGGCACCTCCCTCATGCTGGAAGTCACGGAAGAAGATATAAGTACGTTGGGTCATGCCTTGCAGCGAGGTGATCGTGTGGGTGATGCGATGATTGTGGTGCGAAAGCTCGAAAATATGTTTCCAACCGATCGGCAATCCATCACGCTCAACTCCATTTCTTCACTGCAGTATTCGGAAAGTTTGAGTCATTTGGAAGCGACGATTGTTTTATTGACCGTTAGAGGCATTCATGCGAAAGAAATTGCGCACCAATTGAACATGAGCAACGGTCACCTCTACAATACGCGAAGCATCATTCGAGGGAAATTGGAAATGCCAGAAGATGCAAACTTCGTGACTTGGATTAAAAAACGTATCCATTCAGCATCGAGCACCTGACGCTCAAGGGTCAGCGTAACCAACCCGTCACAGACCAACGATCGGCCAAAGCGGGCAATACAGCATGCTCCACGAGCGGACTTGGAAACATGACAGTGCGTCCGTAAATCGGCGCGATGGTTTCGCGCTGCTCACCTGATGCATCATAGATGACCAGCTCACCACCTCGTGAGGGCTCCCAGTCGCGATTGAGGTAAGTGACAACGGAGAATTTGCGGGCATTTTTATGCTGAAAATCATCTACGTGGCGCTCGTAATGCGCGCCCGGCGGGTAAATTGCGTACATGAACTCTTTCTGCCGAATGCCTGTAAAGCACGTTCGATTCAGGTAATCGGTGAGTGCATCGATTTCAGCGAAAAACGCCTGTTCGGCGGGGTTTTCGGGTGCATCAGGCCACCAACGAATGAAATCGGATCGGATTTCAGTGTGGACTTCGGATTGGCCTGCGGCGCCCACCGCAGCGGGGCGCAAAGCATCCTCTGTATTGAGCGCGGCAAGGCGTTCGTTAAGGTTAAGTAGGATTTGGTCTGGGAAGAGGCCGTCTATAACGGCCAGGTCTTGCTCCAAAATCTGCTCCACAACGCGTTCAAAACGCTGCATGGCGGGATTCATCGGATGGCAAATTTGAATCCGCAACAATAGGGCAGTCCCGTCGAACTTCGACTCCGGAAGCGCGAAAAATCTTACTTCCTATTCGCAGTCGTAGCCGTAGCTCTCAAACATGAGCAGCAAGTCG
>Ga0255773_10003968_pt1 | contig 12729 bp, 9 predicted proteins | sample 011ome_17_FD_179971 | JGI IMG/M metagenome (GOLD analysis project Ga0255773, IMG submission 179971) | Coastal salt marsh microbial communities from the Groves Creek Marsh, Skidaway Island, Georgia - 011502XT metaG (version 2) | ecosystem: Environmental > Aquatic > Marine > Intertidal zone > Salt...
CCTTCTGACAACTTGAAGGAAATTTTCGGTATATGGGACACACCAGAACCTAGATATTTTTATGCAAGTTTTACATACAAAAATCATTGGAGTGCATATGCCATTCTCATGTTGTCCTGCCTACTGGCTTTGTGCATAAGGGAAATTCCAAAGCAAAGCTTATTTAGGCATAAGAACATTACTATCTTTTTACACCTTTTGGGCATTTTCGTGCTCGTTGTATCAATACCTCATTCTGGATCAAGGTCCGGTTTAGTAATACTGATTTGTTTATTCATTTTATTACTATTTATCATTTTCAAAACAAAAATTATTCATCTTAAAACACAATATTTTATAACGATTTTCTTTTTATTGTGCTTTTCTTCTATAGGAGGATTGTTGATCAGTAAAAATACAACTAACGAAATGCTTACCAATAGCATTGCTCAAATCAAAAATGAAAAGCCACCGTTGAGAATTTTGCTATGGAAAGATCTAATTAACCAAATTTCTCAAAAAACATTTTGGGGTTATGGCTACAACTCTTATGGAACACTCAATCCTCTTTTCCAGTCAAAAGTAGTTAGGAATGAAAGAGCAATCGGATTAGCTAATGCCCATACCCCCTACATTCCTTTAATTGGATATGGGCACAGTGACATACTCGAATGGATTAGCGAGTTTGGTTGGGTAGGCGTAGTGGTCTTAATATTACCTACAACTTTACTCATTTGCAGGAACTTATTTTTTTCAAAATCAATTTTTGTACAGATAATTTCAATCGGGACACTGTGTTTTCTCATGTACTGCTGCGTTGATTTCCCAACTAGATCTCCTGCTTGTTTAATTTCATTTTCCACAATACTTGGACTTTCCACTCGATACACAAACTTAAGATTCAAGAAAAATTTTCAGTAAAATTCTATTGCCATAATCTCTTTGTTACATTCACTTTATCTAGTGCCCTTTTTTATATTCGTATCAGTAATTCTTTCAGCCGTTGTTTTTTGCAATACGGCTACTTTGCTTGGTAAATCTCTTAATTCATCATTGGTTGAGAGTGCTATTCTCGTTAGCATTAATTCACTTAAAACTGGCAAAAATTATCCATCTCAAAGGAGATTGTCAGATGCAGATACTGCAGTAATCGAGAATGCAATCTATGAGGAAGCGATTGATATCCCTCAAGAGAGCCAAGCTTTTAAACTTAGCATGATGGACACCTTCGGCAATATTCCAGATGATCAATCTATTGAAGCATTCGCACATGCAGTGGATTATTTATCCGATAAAAAAATCGATTTCTCACTCTCTAATGATCAGTTTCTGTCTGGACTAACTTCCATCATAAGTGCTTATTCTGAATCTTTCCCTAACGAAGAAGAGATTAGCAAAATTCCTGAAATTGTTTTCAATGTGATAATACCCGATAAGATTATTAATTGGGGAGGCGGAGCTCTATCTTGGGGAACTAAATTATCGCAAGCAATTATTTCAACTATCCCATATTCCGATGATATCCCTGCAACTACCCAAGTAGAACTTCTAACAGGAACTATCATTAAATCAATCATGGCTTTTTACGAATCTAATAACCCAAATTTTCCTAGTGTTGGTATTTATCCAGGAATTGATGCCATTGTGGGCTATGATGAATCTAATGATGTTATGAAATTTGATGGTAAAGATGGATTCATGAAGTTTGATCCAAGTAAAACAGAAATCATCAACTCCGTTTCGTACGGAATTTCATCCGCGTTATTTTCTTCTTCGCTCATCAATGAAGATACTTTAAGTGATTTTGCTTCATCTATAGCAAGACCGATCATTGACGAAGCTTTGTCGTTTATCCATCAAGTTGAAACTCAAAATCCCGACCAGAGCCATAGTTTCTTTGTTAATGAAATAACCAAAGTCATATCACATGGTGTACTTTTAGGAGCAGTATCAACTCTAGCTCGCGATGAAGAAAGTAATGCCCTTGAATTACCGGGTAATGCGGCAAAACTATTATCAGAAGACCTAGCTTATTCTGCGATAAACAACACCCTAGAACTAGGTAAGACAAATTGGGAACTGGAAAGAATTGCAGAATCTTCTGCCTTCGGTTCAGCAACTGGTTCACAACTGGCAGCTGTTTTTGACAAATCCATGGACTATACCGAAAGTTGGGAGAGTTATGAAAGAAAACAATTAGCGAAATTAACATCAGAAGGCAGTGCACTGGGATCCACTAGTGCCCGTATTGTAAAGGTCAGAAATGACTTTTCGGAAGCGACTAATGAAGACGATAGTTTAAATATTGCAGATACGGCCAGAAACGAGCTACTAGCTATTTCTCAACATAGTGCAATGGGTTCTTTGATCGGAAATGTTGGAATGTCACTCTATTATCCCAACCCGATGGATAAATTAGCTTTGATCAACTTTGCGGCACAAGGTGCTACTACAGGAAGCATTTCCGGAACCAGTGAATTGGACTTAAAGCGACCAACTTCAACAGAGACTTTTGATGTTGAAATTGCTAGATCTAGCTCACAAGGTGCGTCGTTTGGTGCAGTGTTTGAAACTGTTGCTTTAACAGAAGCAAACCCCAAAGACTTTTCGAACGACATTTCTGTGACTTCTGTCGTGCAAGCTGTTACTTACGGAGCAACATATGGGGCTATTTCAGCAGGTGATCAAAACGATGCACCAGTTGCAGATGCTTTGGTCTTTAAGCAAGCAACCAAGCAAGGGGCTATAGAAGGTTCTCTTAGTGGAGCAAGTCTTGGGAGTGGAATTTCGGCAGAAAATGAAAATGACACTGACCTTCGTGCAAAGTCATCTATCATAAAAGCGGTTTCCGAAACTAACGCACAAGCAGCTGCAAATGCTAGTAGTTCTATGGCAACGAAAGCAATTCGAACAAGTACGTCGGATATGCTAATGCTTATGAAAAAGTTTGGGATCAACCCGCGTCTCACAAACCCGACGAAAATTTTTAAAAAGAAGACAACAAAAAACGAAGAAGACGATTTTCTTTTCAAAGAAGAGCTCAAAGTTGCTACACCTATCTAATTCTCAATGGACAATTGAGTGCATAGCATTTACTTAGTATTTTTCAATTTTTCTTTATTAAATAATTTATGAACACTACTGATATTGGACTAATTGGACTTGCGGTAATGGGTCAAAACTTGGCCCTTAATATTGCGGATCATGGCTATCGCATATCTGTCTTTAACCGCACATTTAGTAAAACTGAGCAATTCTTGCACAAGAATGAGCATCAAAATCTTGTTGGATACCAAGAGTTGAAAGATTTTATTCAATCTATATCTCAACCACGCAAAATAATTATCATGGTTCAAGCAGGAAAGGCAACGGATGCCGTTATCGAAAGCTTACTTCCAAATTTGGACCAAGGCGATGTTATCATCGATGGAGGTAACGCAAAATGGACAGATACTATTAGGCGAGAGAAAGACCTTCATGAAAAAGGGTTTTATTTTGTTGGCTCAGGTGTTAGCGGGGGAGAAGAAGGCGCACGTTTGGGACCTTCACTTATGCCGGGAGGTACAGTAGAATCATGGGATTTAATAAAAGATATTTGGACCAGTATCTCTGCAAAAGTTGATGAAAGTACAGGTAAACCTCTAGAGGGTGGCAGACCAGGAGCACCGGTTTCTGGTGGATTCCCTTGTTCAGCTTACATTGGAGCCAATGGAGCCGGTCATTATGTAAAAATGGTTCACAACGGTATCGAATACGGCGACATGCAGATGATATGCGAAGCTTATCATTTATTATCTTCAATTGGTGAGATGGAATCCTATGAAATAGGTGAAGTTTTCAAACAATGGAATGCAGATATTCTTGATTCGTTTTTAGTTGAAATAACTGGCGATATACTATGTCAAAAAGATCCTTCTACCAACAAGCCCTTCGTTGATATAGTGCTAGATACTGCAGGACAAAAAGGAACAGGCAAATGGACTTCTGTGAATGCATTAGATATGGGTGTGCCAGCACCAACAGTTTCAGAAGCGGTTTTTGCAAGGTGCCTTAGCGCAGTAAAAGAAGAAAGAGTGATGGCATCGACTGTGCTTTCTGGACCAAACCTTAAAAGCCTAATTATTTCTAAAACCGAGTTAATTCAATCAGTCAGAGATGCCCTGTATTGCTCTAAAATTTGTTCTTACGCTCAAGGTTTTCAACTCATGAGAGAAGCACAAAATGAGTATGACTGGGATTTAAATTTTGGTGAGATTGCACAAATCTGGAGAGGTGGTTGCATTATTAGAGCAGCTTTTCTTCAAAAAATAACAGAAGCCTTTGACCGAGATCAAAATCTACCAAACTTGCTGTTAGACAAGTATTTCAAGAATTGCATCGACGATTATCAATCCAATTGGAGAAAGATCGTTTCACTGGCCTCAGAAAATGGCATACCCATCCCTACTTTTTCTTCTGCCCTCTCCTATTACGATGGGTATAGATCGGCTCGCTTACCTCAAAATTTGTTACAAGCACAAAGAGACTATTTTGGTGCTCATACATACGAAAGAACCGATCAAAATAGAGGCCAATTTTATCACCTAAATTGGCCAAATCCTGAAAGATCAGAACAAAAAATTTAGGTGCCACCGAAAAACTAGCTTATTTCTGTTCAGTAAACTTGAGATAAAAGTTCTTAACTAGGCTGTAATCAAATTCTTTACATGTTGAGTCTATTATAAGATCAAACATAGCAGCATGCTCTATCTCTTGCTTTGCCGTTAATACTCTGCGTTTAATTTGTTCATAACTATCGGTTCCCCTACATATCAACCTAGATTCTAATTCTTCGATGGATTTAGGTCGGATAAAAATAGTTAGTAAATTAGATCTCAAGTATGCAGATTCTAAAAAATATTGGCGTATAGACTGAGCACCATTTACATCTATATTAATTAGGAGATTTTGATCAGAAGAAGTTTCAAATAAAGAATTTTTAAGAGTCCCATAATAATTCCCGTGAATCTTTTCATATTCAACAAAAACCTTATCGTGAATTTTTTTTTCAAATTCAGTACAGGACAAAAAAATATAATCAACTCCGTTAACTTCGTTGATTCTGGGCGATCTGGAAGTAGCGGTAACAAGGCGATTAAGGTGGGGGGAGAATTCGTTGATTAGCTTATCACAGATTGTGGTTTTGCCAACACCTGCGGGACCTGAAATTAAAATAACATATTTGCTCATTATTACTAATAAGCTAGCACTGTTATGAACAGACCAAAACCGCACAATATAAGACAGCTACCTAAGAGTTTGTAACGTTTCGCCTCAGCAAATATAAAAAGAAAAAAATCTCTTAACCTATACGGATAAGCCCCAAGATACAATGAGGCTAAGATCATAATGTAGACGACTGACACTAAAAAAAGACGTGCACTAGATTCTTGTAAAAATGCTGAATCTAATACTTCTCTTGAATACAAAAGCGTTATTATAGCAAGTGCACGAACCGACAAGAAATCTTTCGTGAAAAAGAAAGATGAAAACAAAAGGCACACTGAAAGCAATGTGATGATGTGTTTATAATCACCAAAATCAGCTTCGCCTAAATGCATAACATGACCAAAAAGAAACCAACATGTTCCAAAAGCCATGAGAATGAAGGAAAGCAACTTAGAACGAGGAAAAGAAATAAAATTAGACCTAATGGTTTGATTATCCGACAAAAAAAGACTGCCAAAAAGCACAAAAATGAAAGCTGTGAGTAAGGTGTATTCAGTTAGATGCATAATGTACTAAAAACGGGTTCACCAAAAAGGGTGTTTATTGACACGTTAACTATATGGACTGGTACAATCTCACCGATTAATCTTTCTTCAGCTGAAAAAACAACTTTTCTAAAACATGGAGTGCGACCAGTCAAAGTACCCTCCCCTTTTCGTGCTCTACCTTCAACAAGAACATCTAATTGGGAACCAATAAGTTTTTCGTTAGAGGATCTAGATTGATTTTCTAAAATGGCAAGGAGCTCTTGGTTACGTTTTTCTTTTACAGCTTGAGGAACTTGATCTTCAAATCTAGAAGCAAGTGTACCGGACCTTTCACTGTATTTAAATATGAAAGCCATTTCGAACCCAGATTCGATAAAGAGTTCTTTTGTTTGCTCAAAATCATACTCTTCTTCTCCAGGATAACCTACGATTACATCCGTACTCAATCTCATATTTGGATTAACATCCCTTAATTTTCTTACAAGCTTGATGAATTTAGACCGAGTGTACGGGCGATTCATAGATTTGAGTATCTTATCCGAACCACTTTGCATAGGAATATGAGCATGGCTACCGAGTTTTTCCAAAGTTGAAAATGACTCAATCAGGTCAGCCCCAAAAGAAGATGGATGAGGAGATGTAAACCTAATTCGCTTAATATCAGGTATAGCATGAAGTTTTTCTAATAGCTGAACAAAGGGGGTTTTATTCCCTATGCGCTTAAACACTCCCCTGCCGTAAGCATTTACTATTTGTCCAAGTAAAGTAATTTCCCTGACTCCTTTTGTCGTAAGTTTCTCAACCTCTTCCACAATATCATCCATTGATCTGTATCTTTCCCTCCCTCTTGTTTTAGGAACAATACAAAAGGAACAATTCATGTTACAGCCCTGCATGATTGAAACATAGGCAGAGATCGAATTTGATGGTGAGATAATATGATTCTTAATGTAATCCTGTGAATTTGCTTCTTCTGTAAGATCAATTATTGGTGACTTGAGGTTAGGGTTTTGATTTTTGAGAGTATCAAGAAAATCTGGAATACGATGAAATTTTTGAGTGCCTGCAACTAAATCAAGCTTCGGTAATGATTTTACAAGATCATGACCTTTGTTTTGCGCCATGCATCCAATGATTCCCAAAATAAATTTTTTATCATTCTTTTTTTTAGAAAGAACATGTCCTGCTTTACCAATAGCCTTTAATTCAGCTTGTTCTCTTACGCTGCATGTATTTAGCAATACGATGTCAGCATCCTTCTCATTACCTACAAGTGAATAACCGCGTTCCAACAAGCTGGAAGCAACTTGCTCGGAATCCCTTTCATTCATTTGACACCCGTAGGTTTTAATAAAAACGCGACTCATCAATAGAAGAAGTATAATACTTACCTAAAAGAGATAAGCTTCCAGGGCTTTATAACTGTCAATAACATGTAATGTTTTGGTCTGTAGAACATTTTTCGAATTATGACCATTACAAAATAAAACACAATCAATACCTAAGTAATCAGCAATCTCGAAGTCATGAACTGTATCACCTATAAGTACGATTTTATTAGGATCAGAAGCAATTGTATTTAAATGTGCTTTGGAAATTTCCTTCTTTCCAGTTGCTCGAATATTTCCAACACCAGAAACAAATGAAAAGTATTTACTTAACTCAAAGTAACGAACAAACTCATTTACATCAGAATCCTTACCCGCAGATAAAACAGATTGATTAACACCAAACTTATTGTTTTTAATCAATACAGATTTGACTCCACTGTGCAAAGTACACTTTGTGAAATTATTTTTATACTTAGAAATAAAAAACGCACTTAAAGCCTCATAACTGGTGCCAGAAGATGGTAGGCCTATTTTTTTATAAAATAAATTAACAGGAAAACAGAAATTTTTTTTGTATTGAGAAACAGTTATCAAAGGCTTTTTACTGTAAATAAGTGCTTCATTTAGAATGAAAACGCATAATTTGACATCATCGATTATGGTTCCATTCCAATCCCAAATAATATGTTGGTACTTCACAAAACAGGATCTTATGTGAAGTTTAAATACTTATAAAACCGAAAATCAACACAGACATCAAAACATCTTGCTTATAATTAAAATGATTACAAAGTAGTTTTTTAACCAAATTTTCAAATGCCTAAACAAAGCCAAAATAATAGCCAAACAAGTAACAAAAATTCAGATTTAGACCTTGCTTTCCAAGGAATAAACAAAAAATTTGGAGAAGGTGCACTCATGAAACTTGGAGATGCCAAGAAAATGAATGTGTCTGTAATTTCCACTGGATCACTAGCCATTGATCTATCACTTGGTGCAGGAGGATTACCACGTGGCAGAATTGTAGAAATTTATGGCCCAGAGTCTTCCGGTAAGACAACATTTTGCTTGAGCGTAATTGCTGAAGCACAAAGGAAAGGTGGAAATGCTGTGTTTGTAGATGTAGAACATGCACTGGATCCAAGGTATGCAAAAATAGTAGGTGTCGATCTGGATAACTTAATGGTTTCACAACCAGAAAGTGGTGAAGATGCCTTAAATATAACCGAAACGCTTATCAGGTCAGGTGCCATTGATGTTATCGTTCTTGATTCAGTTGCTGCATTAGTATCTAGGCAAGAGTTAGATGGTCAAATGGGAGATACCACGGTTGGTCTGCAAGCTCGTATGATGAGCCAAGCGATGCGCCGACTTACAGCTGCAATCTCAAAGACTAATTGTGTTTGTATATTTACAAACCAAATCCGTGAAAAAATAGGTGTTATGTTTGGCAGCCCGGAAACAACACCTGGAGGCCGTGCACTTAAGTTTTTCTGCTCAATCAGGATGGATATTAGAAGAATAGGGCAAATAAAAGAAGCAAATGGTACAGTTACAGGTTCTAGAACAAGACTTAAAATCGTTAAAAATAAGGTTGCACCGCCTTTCACTGCTTGTGAATTTGACATTATGTACAATGAGGGTATCTCGAGAACGGGTTCCATTCTAGATCTGGGTATTGAACACAACATTGTCACTAAAAAGGGTGCATGGATTTCCTTCGACGGAAACTTGATTGGACAAGGACGTGAAGCAGCGAAAATAGCACTTTCAGAAGATTCTGCACTAATGGAAAAAATTACTAAAGCTATCCTAGAAAAAGTTACGGTTTCTGTTGGTTCAGTTCTTGCCCAGGTAAAGGAAGATGATTCTGATTAGATAAAAATCTTATCCCTTCAGGTTTTAAATGACAGACACGATAGTTGCAGTTGCAACACCTCCAGGTGAATCTGCCTTAGCTATCATTAGATTAAGTGGTAATTCATGCTTGGATATAATATCAACATGTTTTTCAATCCCCTCCCCTACCCCACGATATTCATATTTATCGGAATACAGAGATAAAAATGGGGAAAATATTGACCAAGTAATCTGGTGCTATTATCAATACGGTAAATCTTTTACTGGGGAAGAAATGCTTGAGATCTCTTGCCACGGGAATCAGTTCATTATAGATGAAATTCTACAAGATTTGTTGTCCCATAACATAAGGGTAGCTGAGCCTGGTGAATTTACAAAACGAGCATTCTTATCAAAAAAAATTGACTTAGTACAAGCAGAAGCAATTGCAGGTCTTATATCAGCAAAAAGTATTAAGGAAGCCAAGCTTTCAAAGAAAAACCTTGAAGGCAATCTTTCCATTAAGATCCGTGAATTACAGCGTAACATACTTAACATTCTTGCAAATATCGAAGCAATTATAGATTTTCCCGAAGATGATTTAGGTGAAGATCAAAGTCAATCGATAATAGCACAACTATCTGAATATCAGACGATTATATCTAACCTATCATCAGCATACCATAGGAATAAAAAAAATTTATCTACACAATTGATAACATTGGTAGGTTCACCAAACGCAGGTAAAAGTACACTCTTTAATTGTATTGTTGGGTACGATAGATCGATAGTAAGCTCGGCACAAGGGACCACAAGAGACTATATCTCACAAGATATAATAATAAATGGTCAAAGTGTTAATTTAGTAGACACAGCTGGACTGAGAGATTCTAAGGACAAAATTGAATCAACGGGGGTTCAAAACACATTAATACAAATCGATAAATCAGACATAATTATCTTAGTCCTTGATACTTCAACCCCCTACCCTTCTGAACTATCAGACTATATCAAAAAAATTTATAAAAGAAAAAAAATAATTATTGTTGAAAATAAAAATGATTTGGTGCGTAAGATATCTAGCAATGATTATCCTGAAAACTTTTCCATTGTAAGCCTTTGTGCAAAAGATCACATAGGCGTTGATGATCTTATTACAGCAATAACCAATTGCCTAGAAAACGAAAAATACCAAGATAGTGAAATTGATGTGCTAATAAACTTTCGCCAAAATAAATGTCTTAATTTTGCTAGCAAAAGTCTTTTAAGAGCTAAGTTGTTATTAGAAAAAGATGACGACTATCTACTATCTGCAATAGAGATTAGGGAATGCCTACACCAAATTGGAGAGATTGTTGGACAAACTGATAATGAAACCATGCTAGATCAACTTTTTAAAAACTTCTGTATAGGAAAATGACGTTTCAGATAGGTGAAGATGAAAGCAACCCATATGATGTCATTATCTGTGGTGCCGGACATGCTGGTTGTGAAGCTGCACTCGCTTCCTCTAGGCTAGGCTCCAAGGTTTTATTGCTCACTGGCAATCTTGATACAATAGCTCAAATGAGTTGCAATCCAGCTATTGGAGGTCAAGCAAAAGGACAGATTGTACGAGAAATTGACGCGCTAGGAGGTGGAATGGCTTTAAACACAGATGCTTCAGCTATTCAGTACAAATTATTGAATACCTCAAAAGGTGAAGCAGTACAGGCACCTAGAGCTCAATGTGACAAAAAACGCTATCAGCTTAGAATGAAACACATGCTGGAACTTGAGAAAAATATATCTATTTTCCAAGCTTTAGTTGATGGATTAATTATCAAAAAATGTAAATGCATTGGAGTCAAAACATCCATAGGATTACATTTCTTCGGCAAGACTACCATTGTTACTACTGGCACATTTCTTCAAGCTTTGATGCACATTGGCAAAGAAAAGGCAAAGGGCGGCAGACTAGGAGACCATGTGGCTACAGGATTATCAAAAGATTTTGAAAATTGCGGCATAAAGCTTGGTAGATTTAAAACCGGAACACCCCCGAGGCTTCATGGTGGAACAATTAACTTTGATCAACTTGAGGTACAATCCGGTGATGAGCTGCCAACAAAATTTGCTTTTTATGACACCCGCCCAGAAAAAGAAATGTTCCACGTGGAACAAGCAGCTAGATGGTTCCACGTGGAACGTCGACCTTTTATGCCAAGGCAAGTAGATTGCTTTGTAAGTAATACCCAGGCTTCTACCAAAAAAATTATAGAGCAAAACCTACACTTATCACCACTCTACAAAGGAGATATCGAAGGTGCTGGACCAAGATATTGCCCGAGTATTGAAGATAAAACTGTTAAGTTTAATAATAAAGATAGTCACAAGATTTATCTTGAACCTGAAGGGTTAGATACGGATGAATGGTACATCAACGGTCTCTCTACAAGCTTACCATTTAATATTCAAAAAGAAATTCTGCGAACGATTCCAGGACTCGAAAATGCTCAAATTTTAAGACCAGCGTACGCTGTTGAATATGACTATTCATACCCAACACAACTGTCATTTTCACTTGAATCTTTAAAAGTTGAATGTCTTTTTTTTGCTGGCCAGATAAATGGAACATCAGGATATGAAGAGGCGGCAGCACAAGGTCTAGTTGCCGGAATAAATGCAACTCAAAAAAGTAATAACTTAGAACCTATCCAATTTCAACGAAACGAGGGTTATATAGGTGTCTTAATCGATGATTTAGTGACTAAAGGTACTAACGAACCTTACAGAATGTTCACAAGTCGTGCAGAGTTTAGACTTTTATTCAATCACGGCAGTAGTGAACTACGTTATTTGAGTAAGTTGCGAAAGTTAAGTTTAGTTTCAAGCGAGAGACTCCAAAACATTGAAAATAAATTATCTTCAATTATAGAATGGAGTAACATAGCATCCAACAAAAAAATATCTGGCAACAATTCGTATGCCGATTTAATCCGAAAGGGCAGGGGAGAGGTAAAATTCCTACCAGAATTCAGCGGATTGTCTGCAGAAATAAGGAATGAAATCCACTACAGGATTAAATATGAAGGATATTTAGAACGTGAGATGAAAAATATTGAAAAACTTAAGGCGGCCGAAAAAATCAAAATACCTAAAGATTTTGATTTTAAAACTGTACCAGGCTTGAAAAACGAATGCCTTCAAAAATTTATTTCCACAAGACCAGAAACCGTTGCTCAGGCTTCACGCATTCCAGGAGTAACCCCAGCTGACATTAATGTCCTTATGGTCATGATTCATAGGTAGTTACTATGGACGGATTCCAAAAACTGTTATCACAAAAAAAACAAAGAGTTTCCGATTTAAATAAAACCATTGATACTTTATACAGTGATTTTAAAGTCTATGGTGCAATCGAGATTAATTTAGAACTTGGATCCGGGCATGGGCACTGGTTGACATCCTTTTCAGAAAATAATGATAAGGAACTCTTTCTTGGAATAGATTTAATTACAAAAAGAGTCGAAAAAGCTAATCAAAAAGTAATTAAGAGAAAATTAAAAAATGTTTCTTTTTTAAAGGCGGAAGCAATTGAGTTACTTGAGTCTTTGCCACCATACATCTCTGTTAAACACTGTTATATCATGTACCCGGACCCATGGCCAAAAAAACGTCACCACAAAAGAAGATTAGTTGATGAATATTTTTTAGAATTGCTTGCCTCTAAATGTAAAAATTCTTCGAAACTTTTTTTTATGACCGACCATGACCAATACTTTACATGGTCAAAATCTAAAATTCTTGTTTCAAAGTTTTGGTCTTTAGTTGAAGGAAATTGG
>Ga0255773_10003970_pt1 | contig 12728 bp, 11 predicted proteins | sample 011ome_17_FD_179971 | JGI IMG/M metagenome (GOLD analysis project Ga0255773, IMG submission 179971) | Coastal salt marsh microbial communities from the Groves Creek Marsh, Skidaway Island, Georgia - 011502XT metaG (version 2) | ecosystem: Environmental > Aquatic > Marine > Intertidal zone >...
AATTTCTGCAGGAATGCTTGCAATTTTATTTTTTAATATCACCACTTGCTTCGCTTCTGTGAATTGACATATTTCTTTTGGGAACTCAGTTAGCTCAGGAATTCCACTAAGAGTAGAAGGCGGAAGACTCATAATCACTCCGGCTCCACCGGCTGCAGCATCGATATAAAATTTCTGATAAGGGTTCAATTCACCGCTTGCAATTGCATCCGCCTCTCCTTGCTTCACTTCATAAGCTACCTCTAGACTTTGAGTGCTTCGCAAAGTATTATAATCAGTTTTTAATCTCTCAACATTAATACTTTCTAGTTTTTTTCCAGCTAAATCTCCTTTTTCAGCAGTTGCTTTTGCGTTTAATGCAGCTATATCGTTGAGACTTGATTTATTTTTGGAAGCAGCAACACTCTGCAAACGAATTCTTTTTGCAACCAATTCAAAATTTTGAGATCTTGTTGTACTCATGTTTCCAAATAATTTATCAAAAGCTTCTGCATGCTTCTTGGCATTATCGTAATCCATAATATGGAAATAAGCACGCGTACAATTTTCTTCTAATCCCTTTGCAATCTTCCTATTAATTCTAGCTTTCTTATTTTCCAGATCGGCACTAGCCAATTCTTTTTCCCAAACAACAATTGATTCTTTCAATATTCCGAAATCTTTTTCATTATACCCATTTTCACTAATACCCTCGTAAGCGGTCAATGCGTTTTCAAATGCTAAATCTAATTCCGAGTAATTAAACCCCTTTCCTTTTGCAGTAAAAACAGAAAATTCCTGCAGCACATAATTGATAGAAACATTATTTACAGCTTCCGCATATGCTTTTTTATATATTTTCTCTTCGTAAGCTTCAGCCTCCTGGTCTTTAAACAAGGTGGCTTTACTAGCCCAGTCCTTCTTTAATTGCGCTGCTTGCCAATATTCACATAAAGATTGTTTCATTTTATCATCCCAACCAAATTTTACTGAAGACGCACCCACCTCAGAAGACTTAACCGCATAAACAATTGTTCCATCCAAGCTTTTCGCTACAACATAAGACTCAGGCAATGTTTGGGGAACTTCATAATGATAAGCTGTTATTTCTATTATATCTTTCAAGCCTCCTCCTTTGGGCATACATTTAGATTTTGTGTCCTTTAGTTTTTCAGTTCCATAAGAAACTTCATTCATCGCAAATTCAATTCCGATAGAAGAAGGACTAGTTACTGAAACATCATAAGAAGGCAATTGCATATATTGTGTTTTAACCTTTTTTGATTTATCACTTTGCGCATTTCCAGCTATCGATAATAGTATAAGTGATGCTGATAGTATTGATTTTAACATAATTATTTGTTTTTTAGTTCGACTCGCACGGACCAATTTCTGTGCCATTTTATCATCAAATGTAGTTTTATTTCCAAAGATTCTTAACTATGGATAGAGTTATCTAGAGTAAATGAATATAACAATTTGATTTAATATATAATACCTAGTTAGAATCAAGAATAAATAGACTCTAATTATTTTTTGAATATTCATTTAAATTAATGAGAACTGATAAACCAATTTATCAAAGAAACCAATTAGATTATTACAACTACTTATTCTCCTTCCAAACATGGGTGTTGTCCGAAAATAATTCTTTCCCGAATACAGGAACCTTTGCCTTAATTTCTTCTACTAAATAGCGACAAGCATCCATAGCATCTTTTCTATGCGCTGAAGAAGTAAATACAAACAAGCATATTTCACCTATTTTTACAACTCCTTTACTGTGATAAATATGCATACAAGTAAGATCATACTTTTTAAATGCAGCTTCACGAATCTCATGAAAAGTTTGATTAGCCATTTCTTCATAGCAAGAGTAATCTATAGCTACAACCTCTTTCTCTTCAATAATATCAGCACGAACTTGTCCCAAAAATATATCGTGTGCCCCTATATTTGTTTTCACCTGGTGATGGGCTATTGATGTAGCTATTTTTTCAGGAGTTATTGCTCCATCTACAAATACATTTTTTATTTTTTTTCCACTCATATTTACTATTTTAAACAACTATCCTAACATTCCTCCTTCAACATTTATCAGGTTGGTGAAATTACATTCCTTTTCTAGATATTCAATTGCCACTTTACTTCTTACTCCATGCTGACAGATGACATATACCTCTTTGTCTGTCGGAATTTCATTTACATAACCGGCAATTTCGTGCAATGGCGCATGCAAAACATGTTTGCTTTCTAATTGCGGTTGCTCCCAAACCTCTCTAACATCAACAACAAAAACATCTGAAGATAATTTGACTAATTCCTCTAACGTTATACTTTTTTCCAAAACGATTGAACCTTCACAATAACCTTGATAATCAAATTTTAAAAATTCCTCCTTTTTAAAAATCATTGCTTCTGTTTTATTAATTTGTATCTCCATAAATGAAGATTGAAGTGCATTATATATCAACAATCTACCAGATAACACTTTTCCTATACCTAAAATGATTTTAATTACTTCATTTGCTTCTTGTGTTCCTATAATTCCCGGTAAAACACCAACAACTCCTACCTCAGAACAAGAAGGAATACTTCCTGCTTCGGGTGGAGTAGGAAACAAACATCTATAAGTAGGTCCTTCCTGGTAATTAAAAACAGACACATGGCCTTCAAACTTATGAATGGCACCATAGACCAGAGGTTTATTTGCAATTAGGCAAGCATCATTCACCAAATAGCGGGTATGGAAATTATCCGTACCATCCACAATTATATCGAATTTACTGAATATGTCTAACGCATTTTCATTTGTTAACTGCTCATTATAAGATATGACTTCTATAAATGGATTATTGGCATTCAATTTCTCTTTCGCAACTTTGGCCTTGCTTCTACCCAAATCATCTGTGCTAAACAGTATTTGACGTTGCAGGTTTGATACATCAATCGTATCAAAATCAATCACGCCGATTGTTCCAACTCCAGCAGCTGCTAAATATAGTAAGACAGGACATCCTAAGCCTCCAGCGCCCACAACGAGCACTTTAGCCATCTTCAATTTCTCTTGGCCTTCTAATCCAACTTCTTCTAGTAATAAGTGTCGGCTGTAGCGATATTTTTCTTCGGCGGTTAATTTCATTATTACAGCAAACTATTACCTACGTTGTTCCCAGCTTTTCTTTTTACCTCCATTGTTATTGTTTCTAGAACCTCCTCCTCTATTCTTTTGGCTATTAGAATGCCGAGACCTTTGCTTTTGCGGTGCTTTCTTTTCAATTGGAGCTTGTTCCACTCCTTCATGCGCAAAAGGATGATCTGATATAACTGGAACCTTTTGTTTAATTAGCTTCTCAATCTCCTTTAAGTCCGATTTCTCTATAGCATCGCAGAAAGACAATGCAATACCACTTGCTTTTGCTCTACCTGTTCTTCCAATCCGGTGGACATAGGTTTCAGGCACATTAGGTAAATCAAAATTAATTACCAGTGACAAATCATCAACGTCAATGCCACGGGCAGCAATATCGGTAGCAACTAACACGGATAAAGCACCATCTTTAAAAGCATTAAGGGCTCTTTGCCTAGCATTTTGCGCCTTATTACCATGAATTGCGGCAGCTTTAATGCCTACTTTTATTAAATTCTTAACAATTTTATCTGCACCATGTTTTGTCCTTGAAAAAACCAATGTAGACTTTGCCTTCTTTTCTTCAATTAAATGAATCAATAATTTAGTCTTACTTGGTTTAGTAACAAAATATAAAGCTTGATCTACCTTTTCGGCTGTAGCTTGTTTTGGTTTAATCGTTACTTTTTCTGGATTACCTAATATCTTCCCTGATAACTCTATAATGGATTTTGGCATTGTTGCAGAAAAGAATAAAGATTGCCTTCTTTGAGGCAATTGGGCAATCACCTTTTTTATGTCATGAATAAAACCCATATCTAACATATGGTCAGCTTCATCCAAAACAAAATACTCAATATGTTTTAAAGTAATAAACCCTTGTTGTATCAAATCCAACAGCCTACCTGGTGTTGCAACTAAAACATCCACTCCAGCTCTCAATGCGTTGGTTTGTTGCCCTTGTTTCACTCCACCAAAAATGACTGTATTCTTAATGCCGCTGTGTTTTCCATAGGTAGTAAAACTATCCGCAATTTGTATCGCTAGTTCTCTAGTAGGTGTCACAATCAGGGCTTTTATCCTTCGTGCTCCAGTATTTTCCTGTTTATCTAGGTAAATATGCTGTAAAATAGGTATGGCAAAAGACGCTGTTTTACCTGTTCCGGTTTGAGCACATCCCAATAAATCTTTCCCCTTAAGAAGTATTGGAATTGATTGTTCTTGAATCGGGGTTGGATTTGTATAACCTTCTTCTCCCACTGCTTTGAGAATAGGTTCTATTATGTGTAAATCTTTAAACGTCATGTATATTTATTAAGCTAACAAAGGTAAATGAATAAGTGGATAATTATAACCTTATACCATTCAGCTTCAATATACTTCTATTAACACATTTTTCTATCAGCAAAGTAGAAAGCACTGATTATTTGATAATGCCTATATTTAGAGCTCAAAACAGTTACATAGGGTATCATGATAAGCATAAAAGAAGCACTAACGAAAGTTAAGGAAAATACGTCCAAATTAGGCTCTGTAAAAGTAGATTTATTGAGTGCATTGGGAAGCGTACTTTCAGAGAGTATTCAATCACCGATAAATATGCCACCTTTCGATCAATCTGCTATGGATGGCTATGCCTTAGGAGGAGAGGCTTCAGCATATACTGTTGTTACTGAAATTCAAGCGGGTGCATCAGTTACTGGAAAATCACTGTCTCATGGTGAAGCTGCAAGAATTTTTACTGGGGCCATGATTCCGGAGGGAACGATTTCAATTGCAAAACAAGAAATTGTAAAAAGAGATGGGGAAACAATAACGCTATTAGAAGGGGTGAGAAAAGGAACGAGTATCCGGAAAAAAGGAGAAGAATTGGCAATAAATGAGATTGCAATCGCTAAAGGAACTTATTTAAATCCAGCAGCAATTGGGTTTTTAAGTGGCTTAGGGATTCAGGAAGTAAATGTATATCGTAAGCCCAAAATTGCCGTAATTGTCACAGGAAATGAACTCACTAAACCTGGAGAAAAACTGCTCCCGGGTAAAATCTATGAATCGAATTCTGCAACATTAACAGCTGTATTAAAACATGCAGGATACGACTCAAGTTTAACTACCGTAAGGGATGATTTTAATTCAACAAAAGAGACCATTGGAAATGCAATTGACCAGAATGATGTTGTTATCATTACAGGTGGCATCTCTGTTGGTGATTATGATTTTGTTGGAAAAGCACTCGCAGAATTAAACGTTGAAGAAGTTTTTTATAAAGTAAAACAGAAACCAGGTAAACCTCTTTTTTATGGTAAAAAAGGAAACAAAAGCATCTTTGCATTGCCAGGAAATCCTGCTGCAGTTTTAACTTGTTACTATATGTATGTCCGCACAGCAATTAAATCATTAATAGGTATTTCAACCCCAATGTTAGAAGAAAGAGAAGTAGCTATTTTACATGACTTCGCAAAAAAAGGAGATAGAGCTCATCTATTAAAAGCCTATATTAACGCTCAAGGAGTTCAAGTTCATACGGGACAAAGTTCTGCTATGCTAAGTTCATTTGTAGGTGCAAATAGTTTAATTTACTTATCAGAAGAAGATAGAGAAATTAAAAAAGGAGATACAGTTCTTGTTTACATTCTTCCAATTTAACAACCTCAGATTCTAAAATAAAGCGACTAGAGCAACAAAATTAGTTTTTAAAGATGCATGCAACAGGGATCATATTAGCAGGAGGGAAAAGTTCTCGAATGGGTGAAGACAAAGGCCTTGTTTTGCTAAACGGAAAACCAATGATTCAATACGTTATTAAAGCTTTAAAAGAAGTTGTTTCGGATATTAGTATAATCTCTAATAACGAATCTTATAATAAATTTGGTGTTCCGGTCTATGCAGACATTATTAAAGACAAAGGACCTGTTGGGGGCATTTATACAGGCCTTTACCATTCCAAAACAGAATTAAATTTTTGTATTAGCTGTGATGTTCCAATGATTTCATCGGATTTCATTTTTTGGCTATTAAATAGAAGTGGAAACGCATCTATAACACTTCCTATGCATAATGACAAAGTACACCAAATGATTGGCGTATACTCAAAACAAGTTTTAGCAAATTTTAAGGAGAGTACAGAAAAAGAACATTTAAAATTAAGCCAAGTTAACAACGATATGGCTTGTGAAATAATAGACATTGAAAAAGAATATGCTAATTTTGATGAATTGATATTCAGTAATATTAACACCAAAAATGAATTGATAAAAATTGCCCATGAAAGCAAAAATTAAATATTTTGGAATAATCGCTGAAAAGATTGGAAAATTGGAAGAATCAGTTGATTTGGATGAAAAAAACCAATCTGATTTACGCAGTTATTTTATTCAAAAAAATCCATTTTTAAATGAAATAGATTATCAAATAGCAGTGAATCAAACCTTAACAGAGGTTATTGATACGAAGACTGAATTTGTAGAAATAGCTTTACTTCCTCCTTTCGCGGGCGGCTAAAAAACTTTAGATAAATGGTAGATATAACTTTTAAGGGTAATACACTGAGAATAGCAACGGCGCAAGCTGTAGTTGTAGTTAGTAAGGAAGAAACGATAGATGCAATTAATAATAAAACCGTTCCTAAAGGTGATGTTTTTGCAATGAGTAAAGCTGCTGGTTTATTGGGTGTCAAGAAAACAGCAGATTTACTGCCGGATTGTCATCCAATGCCAATTGAATATACCGGTATTGAATACAACATTGAAGGATTAGAAATAACAATCACAATGACCGTTAAAACAATCTATAAAACGGGTGTAGAAGTAGAAGCTATGCATGGTGCCAGCATTGTAGCATTAAACATGTACGATATGCTTAAGCCTATTGATAAGGGTATTGAAATACAAAGGATTAAACTCCTAAGTAAAAAAGGGGGCAAATCTGATTTTATAGATAAATATAGAACAGATCTTACAGCCGCTGTTATTGTATGCTCCGATTCTATATCAGCAGGGCAGAAAGAAGACAAAGCTGGAAAAGCGATTATTAAAAAGTTAGAAGAGTCTTCTGTTGAAATTAAAGATTATGCAATTATTCCGGATGAAATTGAAGATATTCAAAAAGCTGTATTAAAGCATGCTTCTGAAAAAACGGATATGGTACTATTTACTGGAGGAACTGGATTATCTAAAAGAGATGTCACTCCTGAAGCATTAAAACCATTATTGGATAGAGAAATTCCGGGTATTGCCGAGGCTGCAAGGAGTTACGGACAGGATAGAACTCCCTATGCAATGCTTTCGAGAAGCGTTGCTGGTGTAAAGGACCAAACATTGGTGCTTGCCTTACCAGGATCTACCAAAGGAGCTGCCGAATCAATGGATTCGTTATTTCCAGCAATCTTGCATGTATTTAGAATACTTAAGGGAGCCAGACACGATTAATCACCCAATTTAGAACAGAAATAATCCGATATCAATTAAAATTTATAACTTATTCTACTTTCTTAATCTAGTTATCATTTTTATCTGAAAGGTATCATAAAAGGGTGTAAATTGTAGACCGAAACCTAAATCAAAGTATAACGCTTTTTAAAATCAATTTCAATTTACACATTTGGTAAATAAACCAAGTAAATTAGACGAATAGGAGATAATTAAAATTCATGGACCAACCTACAGCAAATATTGTCGATACTTTTGGTAGAAAACACGATTATTTGCGTATTTCGTTAACAGAAAGGTGCAATCTTAGATGCTTTTATTGCATGCCTGAAGAAGGAATACCACTGCGAGAAAAGTCGGAATTTATGTCTAGTGAAGAAACGTTGGCAATTGCTAAAGTTTTTGTTGGAATGGGCGTAAAAAAAATTCGTTTAACTGGAGGTGAACCTCTCGTAAAAAAAGATGCTACCAACATTATCAAACAATTAGGGAAACTACCTGTAGAACTGGCTATTACGACCAATGCAGTTCTGGTAGATCAATTTATTGATGTATTTAAAGAAGCGGGAATAAAATCAGTAAACGTAAGTCTAGACTCCCTACAAAAAGAAAGATTTAACGTGATTTCTAGAAGAAATTATTTCGATAGGATCATGAAAAACATCGAGTTACTCATTGCAAATGATTTTATCGTTAAGGTCAATGTAGTTGTAATGCGCGACTTAAACGAACACGAAATCCCTGCTTTTATTGAATGGACGAAGAAAAAATCTATTCATGTTCGTTTTATCGAGTTTATGCCTTTTGATGGAAATAAATGGAATTGGGACAAGAAAGTTTCATTTAAAGAAATCCTTGACCTAGCTAATGAAGCTTTTGGCCCAATCGCAATTACAAAAATAAAAGACAGTAAAAATGATACTGCAAGAAGTTTTCGTTTAATAGATGGAATTGGAACTTTTGGAATAATAAGCTCTGTTACAAACCCATTCTGTGACACTTGCAATAGGATACGTTTAACAGCTGATGGAAAAATTAAAAACTGTTTATTTTCACAAGACGAAACAGACTTACTTCAAGCACATCGTGATAACTTAGATATCAAACCCTTAATTATCTCTTCAATTCTTGCTAAAAAGAAACAAAAAGGTGGCGCAGAAGAGTTTGATGAAGATTTTGTTAAGAATATGCAAAATAGGGCAATGATTGCCATTGGAGGCTAGATAAAGTTAGCATACAATAATGCTCTTCCCCTTTCTAACTTTAACCAGTACTTTTCTTCGGATTGATTTAATCTGTTTATTCACCTTTGCTGAAGAGGAAGGGTTCATCAGTTTAAGTAACAATTTTGCTTTTCTCCCGGTTTTTCAAAACACAAAAAAAGGAAAATAAAAGAGAGATAATTGGTTTAAAGAATTCGATGGTTTTTATAAAAACTAAATGAATAGCCCCACGTCCCAGTCTGATTTTAAACTTTCCCTAAAAACAAATAATCTATTTCGTGTAAATAACCCTTTGAAATAATAATAAAAGTACTTTTGTTCATTGGTTAATAGGACTAACAAAAATAAATTAATACCCAAGAGACATTACAAAAAACGCTACGACAAACAATTTACATTATGATTCGATTAAAAATAGGGGGGGTTCCAGAGCATTTTAATCTTCCATGGAGACTTGCCATTGAAGAAGGGTCTTTTGAGAAAATTAACATGAAGCTGCATTGGAGTGACATGCCTGGAGGTACAGGACAAATGATTCGTGGGTTGGAAAGCGAATCTATTGACATTGCTGTTTTATTAACAGAAGGAATTAGTAAAGCAATATTAGAAGGTTTACCAGCCAAAATACTATCCTATTATGTGACTTCGCCGCTTAGATGGGGCATCCATGTTCCATTTGAATCAAACATTGAAACACCTGCTGATTTAAATAAAAAGACATTTGCTATTTCACGCGAAGGATCTGGGTCACATTTAATGACATATGTTGAAGCAGAAAAACAAAAATGGGATATGAATTCACTTAAATTTAGAGTTGTTGGTGATTTATACGGCGGATTATGGTCGCTTGAGAACAATAAAGCTCAAGGTTTTTTATGGGAAAAGTATACCACCAGCCCATTTGTAAAACAAAATAAATGCAAATTTATTGGAGAAGTAGTAACACCATGGCCTTGTTTTGTTATTGTAGCATCTGAAAAAATCAAAAAGCAATACAAAAAAGAATTGTTTGAGATGATTGAAATTGTATGCAAAAGAGCCGCGAAACTGAAAAAAGATCCAGAAGCAATCGAAAAATTATCTTGGAGATATCATCTTGAAAAGCAAGAAGTCAAAAACTGGCTTAAAGAAACCGAATGGGCCAAAGAAAAAAATACTGAGCCAAAACATATGGACTCCGTAATCTCATTTTTACTAAAAGCAAAACTAATAAATAAAGAAAATAGTAAAGACTATTTTAATAAACTCTTTTAAAGACTTGACTTTTCTTACATAAATTGGGGGATACTAGTTATCTCAGCTCAATATTATTTCTTTTAGCAAAAAAAAGTGAGCAGTACTCGCTTTGCCTATCTCTAAATTAAGCTATTCTATATGTTAATAGTTCAGCTTTTGTAATTTCAGTGATCATTTTAGCGAACTTTTTTTGAGCACACTGAAAAGAGCCAATAGAAACACCAAACTGCATTCTATGCAGAGAAAGGAAAACAGAGGGGGGGGGTATAATTTAGACTTGGCCTAAACTGTTTAAACTACCAATCACATTGCTTCGACTGATTCATTATAGCAGGGTTTATTGGAATTACAACTTAACAGCAAAAATTGTTATATCATCAATTTGTTCTTTATTTCCCTTCCAATTCTGGAATTCTTGAGCTAAGGTTTCTTTTTGCTCGGACATACTTTTATCTTGAATGGATAATAGTATATTTTTTAACTTTCTCGATTTAAACTTCCTATCAAATTCTCCACCAAACTGATCTACATAACCATCTGAACTCAAATAAATAGTATCTCCATTACTGTATTCAAATACTTGTTCTTGAACATGAAAATTCAAATCGTCCCCCCCTATTGAGCTATTATCACCCTTCAATTCGTAAAGAGTCATTTCTTCCAAGCTTGATACTGAATAATTATCAACTCCACTAATAGGATTAAGTTTATTTTTTTTAGAAACTAAATATAAGGGCCTTTTTGCACCAGCAAAACGAATTAAATTTGAATTACTATCTATTGCACACAAACAAATATCCATTCCATCATGGGTAACATTGCCCTCATTAGCGTTCATGAAATCTAGAAAAAGTTCATTTGCTTTAGTTAAAATTTCTGCAGGTTTCGTTAAACCAAACTGATCCACTGCATTATTTAAACTTATATTGCCGGCCATTGATATTAATGCTCCGGGCACCCCATGACCTGTACAATCTGCAACAGCTACCAGCGTAGATTTATCTAATTTTTTTACCCAATAAAAATCACCAGAAATAGTTTCTTTTGGAAGAAAGTAATTAAAATATTCAGTAAGCAATTCATCCATTTTTTGTTTGCTTGGTATAATTACATTTTGTACTGTTTTTGCTCGATTTAAGCTATCATGAAACCCTTTGGATTTTTCCGCTACTTTTAATTTAAATTCATCGAGCTGTTTTTTTGAAATATCCTTTTCAATATTTTTTATTTGTTCCACTTTTTTTAACTGATTGGAAATAATATCAACCAATTCCTTGTTACGATAGGGTTTAGCCAAATAATCCTCTGCACCTAAGTTCATCCCAGCTCGAAGATCATCCATGGTAGATAGCGCAGTCAGAAATACAAAAGGTATATGCTTTAAAGCGTCATCAGCTCGGATTGCTTTTAATACATCCAGACCACTTATTTTTGGCATATTTATATCGCAAAGTATTAAATCTGGCTTTAAACTGAATGCTCTTTTTAATCCTAATTCTCCATCAGGCTCACTTTCTGTTTTATATCCATTTAAAGACAAAACATCACAAATAGATTCTCTAATTAATGCTTCATCCTCTATTACCAATATTGTACTCATATAAATGAATTTTATTCAACAAAACTAAGGTAACTATTTCGTTATAAAATTTTGCATCAACTTTCCCAAAATTGCCCTTTATTCACCAAACGTAAACAAATGCTAAAATAAAAACGACAAATTGGATTAGATCTTTAGAAGCCCCTCGCAATATTTATCAAATTCTACTTTTTTGTTAAAACTTACTTTTAAGCATTCCCTTTTAACAAATATAAAAGCTCCTCTTTTTTGCGAACTGACACATTTACACTTGAACCATCAGACATTAATAGATATCCTGATTTTCCTCGAACAAATTTTTCAATATGCTTGATGTTAACAATAGTAGACTTATGCACTTTTAAAAAGCTTTTACTACTCAATATTTCTTCAAAATCTTTCATAGGCTTAGAAACAAGAATTTTCCTATTGTCAATTAAATAAAAGTTACAATAAGCTCTATCAGCCTGACACTTAATTATTTTTTCAAAAGAAATTAGTTCTAACCCATCATTACAAGGTATAGCTAGTTTATCGGCGTCTGTTATTACAGTTTCTGTTTTACTTATAGAGCGTTGATCCAACAATTTATTTCTCCTATCTAAACGCAGCCTCACTGTTTTTAAAATATCGCTCGAAGCAAAGGGCTTAAATATATAATCATCAGCACCCAAACTCATCCCATAACGCAATCCTTCGGCTTCTACCTTGGCAGTAAGAAAAAGGAAAGGTGGAATTATTTCATCTTTAAATCGTTGATTAACTGCTTCAAGCAATTCAAAGCCTCCCATCTCCGGCATATTTACATCGCAAAGCACTAAATCTGGATGATCCTCTATAATAAGATCAAAGCCTATTTTACCATTGGCGGCTATTAACACTTCATAACCTGCAAATTCTAGTATCTCTTTTAAGGTATCTCTGATGCCCTGTTCATCTTCAACGATAAGTATTTTTTCCATAGTTTAATCGAGAATTAAAACATATTATATGCAATTTATTAATCTTTTTTCAAAGAAATAGTTTATCTGACTTTTTTCTACCGAATTATTAATTTGAAGATATATCCTTTCATTTATTGTCAGTAACCACTTTAAGATACATTATTGCAATCACTTTTAGAAGCAATTCTATTTTTATTCAGCAATTACATC